>ENA-OUVC01001188-OUVC01001188.1-marine-metagenome-genome-assembly--contig:-NODE-1188-length-15808-cov-3.813362_pt1 | contig 15808 bp, 17 predicted proteins | sample MGYA00248622_ERZ508571 | MGnify/ENA primary metagenome ERZ508571 (study PRJEB26236, sample SAMN06267175) | marine metagenome | isolation source: Columbia River Estuary | place: USA:Columbia River... | reverse complement strand
GACGGCTGACATTCCCATTTTCCGCACTTGGCCATGCCAAGCTGCTCTTGACAGACAGGTTGATTGCGTCGACTGCCCCCATCAACAGCGATGGGGCGGACGAAGTAGAAGCCGAACCCATTCACGACGAAGCACAGGAAGACTAAGAACATGGCCAGTAGTATTGCCGCCAACAAGGCCGAATTGCTTGCAATTGCCAATGCGGTCGCCACCGAAAAGATGATCGACAAGTCGATTGTTATAGAAGCGCTCGAAGAAGCTATTCAACGCGCCGCGCGTGCGCGTTATGGTGCAGAAAATGACATCCGTGCGAAGCTGGACACCCAGACGGGCGACCTGCGCTTGTGGCGCGTTGTTGAAGTCGTTGAAAATGTCGAAGATTATTTCAAGCAAGTTGACTTGAAGCAGGCCGACAAGTTGCAAAAGGGCGCCGTTGTCGGCGACTTCATTGTCGACCCGTTGCCCGCAGTTGACCTTGGTCGCATCGACGCCCAATCGGCAAAGCAGGTCATCTTTCAAAAGGTGCGCGATGCAGAGCGCGAGCGCCAGTTTGAAGAGTTCAAGGATCGTACAGGCGAAATTATCACAGGCGTGGTGAAATCGGTCGAGTTTGGCCATGTTGTCGTCGATCTTGGCCGGGCAGAAGGCGTCATCCGCCGCGACCAGCAGATCCCTCGCGAAGTTGTGCGCGGTGGCGATCGTGTCCGTGCGCTCATCATGAAGGTGCAGCGCGAAAATCGCGGCCCGCAAATCCTTTTGAGCCGCGCGCATCCTGATTTCATGAAGAAATTGTTCGCGCAGGAAGTTCCCGAAATTTATGACGGGGTCATCGAAATCAAGGCCGCCGCACGCGACCCAGGCAGCCGCGCTAAGATCGGGGTGATCAGCCACGACAGCAGCATCGACCCGGTCGGCGCATGCGTTGGTATGAAAGGTAGCCGCGTTCAGGCCGTCGTGCAAGAAATGCAGGGCGAAAAGATCGACATCATTCCATGGTCGGAAGATACCGCAACTTTCATCGTAAACGCGCTTCAGCCAGCAACGGTGAGCCGCGTTGTGATCGACGAAGAAGAAGGCCGCATCGAAGTTGTTGTTCCTGACGATGCAACAAGTGATGAAGTAGTGGAACTGCTCACTGGTGCTGGAATAACTTCATCGGCAGTTATTGCCGATGTTGCTGGCAATAGTTGTTCAGGTTTCACAAATTGGGTGAACTCATTAACAACCCAACCCGTAGTGCTCGCCGTCGATGCATGTGCGCTGAGCAACTCAAAAAGAGAAACGGAAAATTGGTTTGTAGCAAGATACGGAAACGATTTCACCAATGATCGTGATGCTGAGTTTGGGCTAAAGAGCTGGGTCTCGTCGTACCGTGAAGGTATTCGTGCAGCGGTGCTTGCAGTGGTTGATCTCTTGAGTGGAAAAACAGAACGCAATCTCAGCTTGGCGGAAGTGAAAGCGGGGCTCAATTCTTCCGTAATCAACGTTCGTGGTTTCTCACAAGCTCCGCAATGCGCACTCGTGTTGTCGTATGTCGCTTTATGCACATCACAAGTGGGGCTTTCGCAAGTGAAAAATGGTGAATTAGTAGATGTGCGCGGTGGCGCCAAGGGGAACCCCATCAAGCTATTCACCGAGATACAGCCCTTGGGCAGTTAGCGTATGGGTATGAGTTCTGCTTGGAACAGTGTGGGTGCTGCAGCAAATGCACTAGAAAAAACCACGATCAGCAATCTCTTTTCTCAAAACCCTGCACGGGCTACGTCGATGATGTTCTCGGCTGGTGAACTACTGGTCGACTTTTCGCGGCAAAAAATTGATGAACAGGCACTGCAGGCGCTCGTGGCATTGGCCAAACATGCCGATGTAGAAAAGATGCGTGAAGAGATGTTTAGTGGTGTTGCTATTAACAACACTGAAGGTCGCCCGGTATTGCACGTTGCTTTACGTATGCCTGCACGCGAGAGCGTTGTGGTGGGTGCAGAGAACGTTGTCTCTGAAGTGCATGCAACATTGGGTCGCATGGCAAACACTGTGGAACGTATTGCCAGCGGTACGCACGTTGGCTCAACGGGTAAAGCCATCAAACACGTTGTCAACATTGGCATTGGGGGAAGCGACCTTGGGCCGGCAATGGCAATGCGCGCACTGAGTGCCTTTGCCGTCACCGGCATACAAGCCCATTTTGTGTCGAATGTCGACCCCACAGATCTGGCTCAAGTTCTGGCACACGTGAACCCGCACGAAACTGCCTTCGTTGTTGCCTCTAAAACCTTCACCACACAAGAAACAATGGCCAATGCACAGACGGCAATGCAGTGGTTGCAGAGTGGAATGAATGTTGCCGATGTACAAAATCATTTTTTTGCAGTCACGGCACGTGTCGATGCAGCAGTGCAATTTGGTGTTTTGGCAGAAAATGTCTTTCCGATGTGGGACTGGGTAGGAGGGCGATTCTCGCTGGGTTCTGCCATTGGTTTCTCGCTCATGTGCTCAATTGGTGCTCAACACTTCACAGACATGCTGCTGGGCATGCGCGAAATGGACGAGCATTTTTACTCAGCTGAGTTGCAAGAAAATGTTCCTGTTCTCTTGGCGCTCGTGGGCATTTGGAACCGCAACTTTCTTGGCAGTGCATCGCAAGCGGTCATTCCTTACCTGCAAGAACTGGCGCGATTCCCGGCGTATCTTCAGCAGTTAGAAATGGAAAGCAACGGCAAGCGGGCAAACCGTGATGGGGAACTCGCGCAACACGCAACTTCTCCTGTGGTGTGGGGAGAGCCTGGAACCAACGGTCAGCACGCATTTTTCCAACTGTTACATCAAGGAACCGATGCGATTCCTGTTGATTTCATTGGCGCCGCACGAACAACTGCGACTGCGCTCAATGCGCAAAGTGCTCGTGACCAGCATCGAAAACTCATGGCGAACATGTTTGCCCAGGCATCGGCGTTGGCCTTTGGTTCGCCTGCGGCAACCGATGTTTCTACCGCGCAAGGGGAGCATCGAGTATTTCCGGGCAATCGCCCCAGCACCACCATTGTGTTCAATGAGTTGAACCCGCGTGTGTTGGGTCAACTCGTGTCGCTCTATGAACACAAGACCTTTGTTCAAGGTTGCATTTGGGGCGTCAACAGTTTCGACCAGTGGGGTGTTGAACTGGGCAAAGTGTTGGCCGGCGATGTGCTTGCACATATGGCAAACACATCGCTCGACACCACACTCGACCATTCCACGCGTGTGCTGGTGGAATGGTTTTTAAGTAACTCTTAGCGTGCGACCATCATTCCTGTTTTTTGGAATGAGACCGACATGCCAGCACCCGAGGTGAGGCCAGCGTCAACCGTGATGTTCTGGCCTGTGATGTAGCTTCCGCCTTCGCTGAACAAGAAGAGTGCAGTTTCTGCAATGTCATTAGCGTGTGCGGCACGGCCAAGTGGCGACATGCTGCCGATGCGCTCTGATGCAGTCTTCAAGTCGTTGGGGTCACCAGCAATAACGTGTGCGGTCATGCCGGTCGGAATGGATCCTGGTGCAATGGAGTTGGCGCGAATTTTGAATGCAGCAAGTTCAGATGCTGCACTGCGTGCCAAACCAATAACGCCAGCCTTAGCCATTGCGTATGCATGTGGCCCGAGGCCTCCTTGTACGCCGGCAACTGAAGCGGTACCGATGATGCAACCGCCATTGCCTGAAGCGATGATGCCACGGGCAGCGTGCTTGAAGGTGAGAAATACACCACGGACGAGAACAGCCATGGTCTTGTCGAAGTCATCCATTGGGGTGTCGGCAATGGGGCCAACAACGCCAACAATGCCAGCGTTAGCGAATGCGCTGTCGAGGCGACCAAATTTGGCGATGCCCGCATCGACTGCAGCAGCAACGTCTGCTTCTTTGCTCACGTCACACTGTGCGAAAATTGCTTTGTCGCCAAGTGACTTTGCAACTGCTTCGCCGCGTTCTACGCCGTAGTCGGCAATGATTACTTTTCCGCCTTCGGCAACCAAGAGACGTGCGGTGGCTTCACCCAAACCGCTTGCGCCTCCGGTAATGAGAGCAACTTTTCCTTCGTAACGACCAGCCATGGGTCCCCCTTCACTGAGATGTTTCATTCACTGTAGTGTCGGGTGGGAAAAGGTGCATCGTCAGACGAGGTGCGCCACCTATTGGGGCAAGGGGTTCAACATGGGCAACGACAATTCTTTAGTGGGCGCAGGGCGTATTGCAGGCGCGGGGAAGCGGCAAACGATCCTTGCGTATTTCAGTATGCGCGGGGTGGAGTTTTCTGAGCGAGTAGCTGCAGCGAGCGCGGCGGGTTTCGACGGTATTGGGTTCAACGTGGCCGAATACCTGAAACTGCGGGCCGATGGAACCACCGATGCGCAACTGCAGGCCATTCTCGACAAGCACAATGTGCGCATTTTGGAACTCGAAGCTCTGCGCCTTTTAGACGACGCTGCGGCAAAAGATTTTGAGCACGTGGCACGCACATTTCATGCAGAGCGTGTGCAGGTCATTTCACCTTTTGGCCCCGACAAAGACATCGACCTGGCCAAGGCCTCAGCATGGATAGGCGAGATCGCCAAACGCACCGAAGAGGCAGGCATTCACTATGCCATTGAGTTTTTACCCCCCACCAAAATTCCCGACATTGCCACTGCGCAGCGTGTAGCTCAAGCAAGTGGGCAGAAAAACGTTGGGCTGTGCGTCGACACGTGGCACGTATTTCGTGGGGCTGGCCTTGCATCGCTGGCCGATCTCGATTTCTCCATGGTCAAAAACGTGCAGGTAGATGACGGAACCATGAAGCCCCGACTTGACGACTACATCCAAGACTGCATTCACTACCGTGAATTGCTTGGCGCCGGAGAATTCCCTCTGGTCGATTTCTTCCGCAAAACCCCGCCAACAGCCCCCATTAGCGTGGAAATCATCTCCGATGCCCTCGACGATATTCCGGCAATGGAGCGGGCAAAGGTGCAAGCCGAGTCGCTGGAACGTACTTTGGCCTTGGTTTAAGCCCTCGCTCAATTTTGAGTTCGCTTGAGGGGCATGAAGTAGGCGACAATAGAGCCATGGCAGTGAAAGTTCCTCAAATTGGCCCAGCTACTCCTGAAGAGGCAGACCTCACAGGTCTCAACCCCTTCCGCGACACCATCATGCATCAGTGCCCGCACATGTACTTCCGGCGCATGCAGCAAGAAACACCACTGTTCGATGTTGAAGGTACCGACGTTCACATTGTGACGCGCCATGAACTCATCGTGCCTTTGGTACGTGACACCGAAACATTCTCGAACCGCTTTGGTAGCGCAGGCGAGCCACCCAAGGGTGACGTTCTTGAAAAAATCAAAGCTGTGCTTGCAACAGGCTGGCCACAAGTGCCAACGATGCTCACCATCGACCCGCCGTACCACACACGTTTTCGCAACACTGTGGCTTCTTTTTTCACGCCACGCAAAATTGCCGAGTTGCGTCCGCTCATTGAAGAGTACGTCGACAGCATCATGGACAAATTCATCAATCGTCCCGACAAGACAATGGAATTTGTTCGCGATTTCGCCGTTCCACTTCCTATTGCGGCAATTGCCTCTATTTTGAGCGTTCCCCTCGACAAGATGGCCGACCTCAAGCGTTGGAGCGACGACTCTATTGCAACTATTGGCAGCAGCATTTCCGACGATCGTCGCATTGAAGCACTTACAGGTGTCATGGAAATGCAGCGTTACTTTGCTGGCCGTTTAGAAGAGAAGCGTGCCGACCCCAGCGACGACCTGCTCACCGCATTGGTGACTGCAGAAATCGATACCGATGAAGGAACAAAGCGACTCCTTGAAATTCCCGAGATGCTCTCCATCATCGCCCAACTACTCACAGCAGGAAATGAAACCACCACCAACACTTTTGCTGAAGGCATGTTGTACTTCGCTGAAAATATGGATGTGTGGGAAAAGGTGCGTCAAGATCGCACTCTCATTGGGCCAGCAGTAGAGGAAATTCTGCGCTTGTCATCACCTTCTGGTGGCATGTTCCGTGTTGTTACCAAAGACAATGTGGAAATTGACGGTTGCCCCGTTCCTAAGGGTGACCGCGTCATGCTCATGTATTCGGCTGCTAACCGCGACCCGAAAGTGTGGGGCGACACCCCCGACCAATTCGACCCATTGCGCCCCAACTTGAAAGAGCACCTTGCATTTGGCAAGGGAATCCACTTCTGCATTGGTGCACCACTTGCACGCCTTGAACTCCAGGTGGCATTTGAGCGCATGGCCGACCGATTGAAGTCGTGGAGCCTCTTGGAAACGAACGATTTCCGTTATCACGACAGTTTCATGTTGCGCGGCTTGAAGAAGCTCGATTTATCCTTCGAAGTGGCCTGAGCGAGTCGGCTCATCGCCCCTTAGACTCAGAAGTCTTATGGCAGGTGAACGGGTTCTTGTTGCAAAAGTTGGTCTCGACGGTCACGACCGTGGAGTAAAAGTAGTCGCACGTATTTTGCGTGATGCTGGCTTTGAAGTCATTTACACCGGTCTCTTTCAGACCCCCGACAAAGTTGCTGCAGCTGCAATCGACGAAGATGTCGATGCAGTAGGCCTCTCCATGTTGTCTGGTGCACATATGACTCTTGCCCCAAAAGTTGTGGAAAAAATGCGTGAGCGCGGAGTCGATGTTCCGGTTGTTGTCGGCGGCATTATTCCCGACCAAGATGCCGAGAAGTTGAAAGCTCTTGGTGTTGCTGGGGTCTTGAGCCCAGGTGCAACTTCCGACCAAGTAGTAGATCTCATGCGCGCGGTCATAGTTGCTTCACGGGCTGGCTCAAAGTAGCCAAAGTGGCAGGAGTCGCCCGCGACCAAGCAGAGCGCGTACTCAATCTCATTGCGTTGCTCACAGAGAACTCACAGCCACTCACGTTCACTCAAATTCGTGGTGCACTAGGAGCCAATAACTATGCCGATGGTGAGTCGGGTAGGGCAACCTTCGAGCGTGACAAAGCATTAGTGCGCGATATGGGTGTTCCTATTGAAATGAAAACCTTGGGCGGCAACCAAGCTGGCGAGTCGAGCTATCGCATCGACCGTCGCCAACTGGAATTGTCGTCGGTGAACTTCACCAATGAAGAGCGCCACGCATTGCAACTCGCTTTGGCCGCAGTGCATATCGATGCTGCTTGGGCCGACCGTGCGCGTTTGAAGTTGGGCCTCGATGTGGCAGAAGGCGAAACCCTGTCGCAAGCACACTTGCCGGTGAACAGCGTTGCATTGCCAGTAGTGACCGAAGCTGCACAAAATGCGAAAGAAATTAGTTTCAGCTATCGCGGCGAAACGCGACGCTTGCACCCCTACGGAGTATTGGGCCGCGGCGGGTATTGGTATGTCGTTGGCGCCGACCAAATGCGCAATGCGATTCGTAGCTTTCGCGTCGACCGTATTGAGGGCAAGGTTAAAATTGGCGATGCAACTTTTGAGCGCCCGCAAGGCTTCGATATTCAAGCTGCAGTAGCAACCGATACAGAAATGTTGGGTGAAGGCGCAGAGCCCACTATGGCTCATGTGCTCATCGATGCCGCTCTGCTGCCAAGTGTTTTACGTGAGTTTGGCAACCAGTCGGTTATTGAAAATCGTGACGACGGTTCAGCGGTGGTAGAAGTGCCATGTGGCAATGAAGGCCCATTTCGTTCGTGGTTGCTCGGTCTTGTTGAACATGCCGAAGTGCTTTCGCCGTCCGATGTGCGTGCAGGCATCAAAGACTGGTTACAAAACATGCAAAAAGGCGGCGCACAATGAGTGCCGCACCGCGCCAACGTCGCGCCGCCGAGCGCGTGCAAGGACTCCTCATCATGTTGCCTTGGCTCGCCGAGCGTCAACGCGTATCAATTCATGAAATGGCAAATACTTTTCATCTCAGTGTTGAAGAGTTAAGCCAAGATCTCACACTCGCTGGTCTATGTGGCACTCCACCATATTCTCCGCTAGAACTCATTGAAATCTTCTTCGATGAAAATGAAGTGTGGGTGGAAATACCGAACGTGTTCAACAAGCCCCTGCGCCTGTCTGTTGCCGAGGCTTTTGCATTGCGTGCCGTTGCCGATACCGCCCTCGCCTTACCTGGTGGAGCCAACTCTGCTGCTTTGGGTTCTGCCATTCGCAAACTCAACGAGCTCACTGCAATTGACGATGCGCTGGTCATTGAAAACCCTCACGACCCATTGCTGGCTGAATTGGCGCACTTCTGCGATATCAATGCACGTGTTTCGCTCGACTACTTTTCGCCCACCACCAATAAGTCAACATCGCGCAGCGTGGTGCCACGACGTGTGTGGTTAAGCGGTGAACACTGGTATCTCGACGCCATCGACCTCGGCATCAACGAACCGCGCGTTTTCCGTGTCGACCGCATTACTGCTTTGACAGACACAGGTGAAGTGGTGAACATAGAGACGCTTCCCGCACTTGCCGACGAACCAGGTTTCCATTGGGATGCACAGGCCGAACGAGTGACATTGCATTTACAGCCCTCAGCGCATTGGGTGGCAGAGCGTTACCCCGTGTACTCGCAGCGCAAATTGGCTGACGGTGTGTTGGAAGTTGTTTTGCCGGTTACCTCGGCACCGTGGCTTGGGCGATTGTTAGTGCGAGCAGGAAATGCTGCTGTAGTAATGAGCCCTGAAAAGTATGCAGGGCTCGGCGCCGACACTGCAGCCAGTATTTTGGCTCGTTACAGCTAAGGAACAAGCTGGTAGAGGTCGTTCACAGTGCGCGCATTGTGTGACGCAATGAGAATGGAAAGCAGTTGTGCAGTTGCGGTGGCATCGCACAGTGCATCGTGAGCATTGGTGAGGGGAATGTTGTATTTCTCGCACAACGCAGTGAGGCGATGTTGCTCGGCGCGCTTCGGGTCGAGAAGTCGCGACATTTGTAAAGTGCACAGGTGCTGGTCGACTTCAATGTTGACGCTGTGGCGTTGTGATTCAGACTTGATGAAACCAAAGTCGAACTTGGCATTATGTGCAACGAGAATGCGCTTTCTTGCAAGGCGGCGTAGCTGACGCATTGCGCGTTTGGTGTGCAGGCCTTGGCGTAATTGCTCATTGGTAATGCCGTGAATGTGGTGTGCGGGAGGGTTCTCGACACCCCAAGGAAACGAACCGCCATTGCTGGGGCGCACGTATGTGCTGTAGCTGCGCAACACAGTTCCTTTGGCATTGGTAACAACTGCGCCGATTTGCAAAATGAGGTCGCTGTCGGTTGCCAAACCAGTGGTCTCAACATCGACAACGAGGAACTCCGCCTTTTTGAGTGGCGGCATTTTGCGGGGCATGTGTTGCACAGTAGGGGAGGCGTGTTAGCCGGAAATTGCTTTTTGGAACATGGCCATGTCGAAGTAATCGCGCCACAACGTTATTTTTCCATTGGCAATTGTGAAGATGCCCATGAGGGGAACTTCTACCCAACGATCGCCCATCTTGAAGCGGTCGGTGCGCTCATTCATGACAACACCCGAAGTGGCATCACCAGATGAGGTTTGGTGATGAATCTCCCAATCGATTTCGCTGCAGCTAGCGAGGAAAGGCGCAAGACCTTCACGCACACCTTCTGGGCCAAAAACTTTGCGCATCGGCACGTTGTCGTATTCGCACTTCTCATCAAGAAGAAGGAGAGCTGCTTCAAGATCTTTTGTCTCGATGAGCTTGATGAAGTGGCGTACAAGTTGGTCTGGCGTCATCTCGTTATTCTTGCCGATGGTGACTCGGCGCAACGTATTACGCGCTGTGTGGCATGCGGGCGCGAATGCCGATGGGGGCGGCAACGGTGAAACCGGCGAGGTGTCGATCTTCTTCGCTTTCGCCAGCCCAGTAGCCGTACTCGTGGTTGGTTCGTGCGTATTCGCGACACTGAGAGGTGACCGAGCACTGATCGCACAGCTGGCGGGCGCGGGCTTCACGGCGGGCGCGGGCCTGGGGGCGTTCGGCTTTGGGTGGGAAAAAGAGGGCGGTGCGGCCTTTACACGCTGCAAGATCGGTCCAATGTTCAGAATCTTTCACTGCTACTGGAGCGGGAATTTGGATTGTTCTGATTTCCGTGAGTGACATTGTGAGCGCCTTCTCTGTATGGGGTGACCGTGTATCTCCACACTATGAGGGCGCCGGGACTGAAAGCAAGTATTTAGTACTAAATGTGCCAACAAGCACATCGAGTACTAAAGAAGCTCTGCGGCCAGGCTTGCCACCTCGCTGCGTTCACAGGCAGCCAGGGTGACATGACCAAAACATTCCTGGTCGGAAAAGGCGTGAATGAGGACGGCCAAGGCGTTGTTCGACTCACCCATATATGGGGCATCGATCTGGCTGGTGTCGCCGGTGAAGATCACTTTGGTGCCGTCGCCAATACGGGTGAGGATGGTCTTCAGCGTTGTTGGCTCCAAGTTCTGCGCTTCGTCTACCACCACAATTTGGCGATGCAGTGAACGACCGCGAAGGAAGGTGACCGATTCCAGTGAGAGTTGTCCGCGGGCAATGAAGTCGTCAATGAGGCGGCGTGCGTCGCTGCTCGAACGGTGATCGGTGAGAGCAACAATGGAGTCGTGAATGGCCGACATCCACGGGTCGAGCTTTTCATCTAAGCCACCGGGCAAGAAACCAACATCTGCTCTACCGACGGGAACAAGTGGGCGATACACAGCAAGGCGCTCGTAACGACGTTGTTCCACCACTTGTTCTAAACCTGCCGCAATGGCCATCACTGTCTTTCCCGTTCCGGCTCTGCCGTCGAGCGCAACCACGGTCACTTCGGGGTCGAGCAATAGTTCCAGAGCAAAGCGTTGCTCTTTGCTTCGTGCTCGCAAGCCCCAGGCCTCTGGTGCATTTGTAGAGAGAAGGTTGAGGTCATCCATTTGCCGACGCGCGAGAGCAGATTGTGAACCGTCTCTGATGACTGCAAATGTGTTTTGCGAAAGGGTGTCGGCACCCGCAACGCTATGCACAGGGAGTGACCCAGATGCGTAGAGGTCATCAATTGCTCCATGAGTTGCCGAGAGAGGGACCCATCCCATTGGCCGACTGTTTGCGGCGCGCCCTACAGGTTGGTGCTCATCTGCCTGCAAACCAAGGTGGGCAGCCTTAATACGTAAGGCGGCGTCGTTCGAAATGAGGCGGGTAGGGGCGGTACGGCATTGCCCTAAAGCAGCTCCAATAATGCGATTATCAGGGATTTCAGGGTCGAGGCCGTGCTCGATGAGGAGATGACGTTGGATGCCATTGACCTCAATGTGCACGCTTCCACCATCTTCACCGTCGTGTACTTCAAGTGGAGTGTTTAAAACACCACCAGCACGTTTGCGCAGTTCTTCTAAAGAACGCAATGCGGTGCGCGCTGCGCGCCCCACATCGTCGAGACGAGTTTTTAAACCATCAAGCTCTTCAACAACGGTGAGTGGAATGACCACTTCGCTACCAGGAAACGCATTCAAACTTGCCGGATCTGCAACAAGAACTGATGTGTCGAGCACAACTCGAGTGCGTTGGCGCGCACGAACGGGAGTCGCGGGTGACGCGATGCTGACGTTCTCATTGTGAGGAACAATTTCACTATGGCGAAGATCAGTCATCGCCACCTCCTTTGTCTGGACGCGAGCGATGTACTCAACAGTTCGTAGTGTTGCCGATGCTCGCAGGCGAGTGGTGGATTACAAGATGAACATTTTGTAACGGCGGTGTTCGCGGGCCAACGACGAGCATTTTTCATTTTTTGGGAAAATTTTGGTCCGTTTCAAAAAATATTTTTAAAATTTTTTTTCGTGCCACAAATGACTAGAGAAAAGTTGAGAGAGAAATTCTGCTCGTAAGAGCGCATTCTTCACCGCGAGATGCAGTGAACATCGACGAATGAAGTGCAATGTCGCTCCGGGAAAGATGTGTTCACGCGGCAACATACAGTGATTGTAGAAATTGATGAAGTCCTTTATTTGCAAGGCTTAGAGCGGGTCGGCAAAGCCTGACGAGGAAGCATGTGCATCTGCGGCAGGAAGTGTTTTCATTCTTCGTCGTGCGTTCGAGCGACGCATGCGCAAGTTCGTTGCACATTGCATCTGCTCGACAATTCATGCGCTTTTGGGTCCGAATATTTTGCGACTTAGTTGCAAATGCAATAACCTAAATACTTGTATTCCTCGCCAAAACGTACTCAGATAGTGAGGCACAACGCTCCGATTCCAATGGAGGTAATACGAATATGACTAAAGCAGAGCTCATCGATGCTGTGGCAGAAAAAGCAAACGTAACTAAGGCAGATGCCGAACGTACTGTTGCTGCATTTTTTGAAGTTGTCGTTTCGACAACAACAAAAGGTGAAAAGGTTGCGTGGCCGGGCTTCGGCTCGTTCAGCACCACAAGCCGCAAGGCACGTACTGGTCGTAACCCGCAAACGGGTGCGCCAGTTACTGTTCCTGCATCGACCGCAATGAAATTCTCCTCGAGCTCAACGCTCAAGGCAGAACTAAATCCAAAAAAGTAATTAATCCTTAACTAGAGAGGAAATACCGTGGCAGCAGCAAAGAAGGCCCGTAAGAAGGCCGCTCCCGCAAAGAAAAAAGCAGTAAAGAAAGCAGCTCCTAAGAAGGCTGCAAAGAAGGCAGCACCTAAGAAGGCTGCTAAGAAAGCTGCACCAAAGAAAAAGAAAGCAGCAGCAAAGAAAGCAGCTCCTAAGAAGGCTGCAAAGAAGGCTGCTCCTCGCAAGAAAAAAGCAGCAAAGAAAGCAGCTCCTAAGAAAGCTGCAAAGAAGGCTGCTCCAAAGAAAGCTGCAAAAAAAGCAGCTCCTCGTAAGAAAAAAGCTGTCAAGCGCACAGCTGCAAAAAAGAAGTAATTACCTAACCAATCGGTTCGGAGTGTTGGAAGTGGGGGGCGAAAGCCCCCCACTTCTTTATTTCTCCCCCAAGTGCGCCACGATAGAGAGATGGACGCCACCGACATTGTGCTGCGAGACCTCGCAGACGAACACCTCGCACTTGCCGCTCTCATTGCCGGGCTCTCTGAGCCACAATGGCGAACGAAGACTCCAGCAGATGGCTGGGATATAGCCGACTCTGTGTCGCACCTGTATTTCTTCGACATCCGCTCCGCATTGGCAATGACCAATGCGGCCGGCTTTGCTGCCGACACTCAAGAAATGATGAAGTCATTTGCCAGTGGCGGTGACCCTTCTATTGCCTTTGGCCGCAGCGTGAGTGGTGCAGAACTCGCCAGCGAATGGCACAAGTACAGCGCTGCGCTGGTGGCCGCCGGACGTGGCGCAGACCGTACACAACGTGTGCCGTGGTATGGGCCGTCAATGAGCGTTGCTTCATTTCTCACTGCTCGACTCATGGAAACCTGGGCACACAGTGTCGATATTTCAGATGCACTGAAAAAGGCGCCAACCACTTCGTTGCGGCTGAAACACATTGCTCATATTGGGGTATTAGCTCGCGCAAACAGCTATCGCGCCAACCAAAGAGAAGTACCAGAAGCAAATATTTTCGTGAGTTTGCAGGCGCCCGATGGTTCATTGTGGGAGTGGGGCAACTCCGATGCTCCCGAGTCGGTGCGTGGTTCAGCGCTCGACTTTTGTTTGCTCGTCACACAACGTCGACACGTGCAAGATACGCAACTTGTTGCACAGGGTGCTCTTGGCGCCGAATGGCTGAGTATTGCTCAGGCCTTTGCCGGCCCTGCAGGTGCGGGTCGACAACCTTTGTCGTAGGCGCTGGGTTACAGATCTTTCATGTGATGGAATACCTCGGCTGCTGTATAGCCATGTGGCTGGCCAAGTGTGCTGAAACGAGTGCGCATGCGTGCTTGAAAAACATCGAGGGCATCGGTGGTGGTTGCCTTCATGGTCGACTCAAACTGGCTGGCGTGGGCAAGTAGTGCATGCAACTTTGCATCGGCACTTGTTGAAATATCTTCCACATGATTAGGCGTGTCGGCTTCCCACAACAGCAGTGAAGAGGGTCGATGGTGCTTCAGGGCTACACCTGTGTTGAGGTCGGTGACGGTGAAATGGTGACGGAAAAAGTGTGGGTCACGTGCGGCAACGATGGAGTCGGTGAGAAGGAACCCGGCTGCTCGATGATCGGGGTGGAGGCGGTATCGCTTCCACGGGTCGTGGCCCAGCACCACATCGGGTTGCACAATGCGAATGAGTCGCACTAGGGCGTCGCGCATTTCCACTGTGTTTTCGAGTTCTCCATCAACTGCGCCAAGAAAAGTAACTGAGCCTCGCGCACCTAGTCGATGAGCAGCATCGCGTTGTTCTACTTGACGCGTGGCGATGAGCGCGGCGGTATCGGCATCAGGGTTCCATGTTCCCTTTGACCCGTCGGTGAACACTGCATGGTGCACAACGCAGCCAGCGGCTGCCCATTTGGCCAATGTGCCACCACAGCCAAATTCAATATCGTCGGGGTGCGCACCTACAGCGAGCGCACGCTGAGGAACAGCGAGGTTGTGGCTCCAGTCAGATGCGGGTGTTGCAGAACCGACAACAGGAGGCTGTCCTGGTTCATTTGCGCCTAGTTCAGTGTCAGCCATGGGAACTCCTCGTGAATGCGTGGATGATGAAGATCTTCGGGTTCGTCAAGGTCGAGTGCCCATTCATCGCTCAGTGCAATGCGTGGAGCAAGACCATGTGACATTGCTTCTGCAACATGAGCAGAGAAACTTCCTGCTCCGTAATGAAATGAAAAAGGAAGTGCAGTGGGCAGTGCCAGCACGTTGGTACCGTCGTGTGCGGAGTCGGGAACAATGCACACTGTGTCGGCTTCTAAAAATTGTGCGATGTTGTGTGCAAGGGGAACATCGCTGTGGGCGATGAGGACGTGTGTGAAGTTGTTGCTGCGGGCGTAGGCCATTGCGTCGTTCACTGCACCGTTGAGACCCGCAGAGACCTGCATGAGGCACTCTGCGCCGTGTTCGCGAGCCCAAGCGGGAACTTCGTTGTTATCTGAAGCGTCGGTGACCACTAAAACTGAAATACCTTGCGCAGATTTCACCACGCGCTCTGCGCATTCGCGAGCGAGTTGAGCACGTTGCGCAGGCGAGAGCACTTGCGATAATCGCCCCTTGGCGCTCGCGAATGGCTTGATGGGTATGACCAGCAAAGCCTGTAGGGGCATCTTCACGATGTGAAGCCTAGGGCTGGTCGATGCCGGTGCCCTACGCTTCACCTATGGCAATTCGTGTGGGGGTCGTAGGGGCAGGGTCGTGGGGCACCACCATTGCCTCGATGGCGGCCTTGAATACCACCACCATGTTGTGGGCTCGCAATGCGTCTACAGCACAAGTCATCAATTCTGAGCACCACAACCCTGCATATTTGGGGAAGAGGGCACTGCCAGCAGAACTCGTTGCATCGCATGATCTTGAAGAAGTGGTGCGCGATGCCGATGTGGTGGTGATGGCAGTTCCGTCGCAAGGATTCCGTGAGGTACTTCATGCAGCAGCGACATATGTGCGCACCGGTGTGCCCATTGTGAGTGTGGCAAAAGGTCTTGAGCAAGGTTCTCTCATGCGAATGAGTGAAGTCATTGCAAGTGAGCTGCCTGGGCACCCCGCAGCGGTGCTCACCGGGCCCAACCTTGCGCACGAAATCATGGATGGGCAGCCAGCAGCGAGTGTTGTGGCAATTGACGATGAAACAATTGCTCGCGAATTGCAGCGTATTTTTAGCAACCCCAGACTGCTCATTTACACCAACCCCGATGTGGTGGGTTGCGAAGTGAGTGGAGTGGTGAAAAACGTCATCGCTATTGCCGCAGGTATGGCTGGCGGTATGGG
>ENA-OUVC01001187-OUVC01001187.1-marine-metagenome-genome-assembly--contig:-NODE-1187-length-15810-cov-2.673107_pt1 | contig 15810 bp, 5 predicted proteins | sample MGYA00248622_ERZ508571 | MGnify/ENA primary metagenome ERZ508571 (study PRJEB26236, sample SAMN06267175) | marine metagenome | isolation source: Columbia River Estuary | place: USA:Columbia River Estuary... | reverse complement strand
CTTAGTGGTGGACTTCAAAACCTTTGCCACGTGGACGCGCTGGGGCCACCCCGTGGTGTTCGACGCCACCCACTCCGTACAAGAACCCGGCGGTCTGGGCGATTCCTCCGGTGGCAAAAGAGAATTTGTTGCCCATTTGGCACGTGCTGCCGTGGCAACTGGAATCTCCACCGTGTTCCTTGAATGTCATCCGGATCCAGATCGCGCTCCTTGCGACGGTCCCAACATGCTTTCGTTTGATTCGTTGCCCGCAGTCCTTCAGCAACTAAAAGCGCTGGACCAATTGGCTAAATCCTTTGCCGTAAACGGTTAGATCAGCATGCTTTAATGCTTTTCAAGCATTTCCGACTCCAAGCGCTTCCAGTATTCCTTCTTTCTTCGTTCCAACAACAAAGCTTTGACCCAAGGACGGGCCAAAGGAAAGGGTACCGTTGTTGACGCTCGCTTGAGTGCGTGGATTTGCAGCAGGTAGCGCGTTGATCCGGAGGTCCAGTCTTTGTACCCCAACCGAAGCAGTGCCTCCGGCTGGTACGCTGGCAGGCCCAACTGTTTGGCCAAATCGGGCAATTCCACCCAACCGGTGTCCGCCAAACGGTATTGCCGGGCCCATTTTTTGGCAAACAAAACCAAGTTTTCCGGTGGATTTTGGTCACCGCGACTCAGCGCATTCCGAAGTTTGGAGGACCAAGGCGCCGTGGCCGGTACCGCCAAATACGAAACCTGGACGATGTCCACCCCCAGCTGAAATTGTTCTTTATTTCGCACGTACGCGGCTTGAAGTTCCGATTCGGTAAAGGCCGTGTCCATTTCTTGTTGCGCCAATCGACTTTGATAACTCAAAACCAGCAAATCTTCGCGGTAGCGTTGAACCACTACTTCAAACGAGTCTAAGTCACTTCCCAATTGCGACTCAGCCTTTTCCAGCCAAAGTTTGCGTAAACGCCAGTCGTTAATGATGGTGGTTGCCAACGCGGCTGAGTCTTGGGGAGATAAATTCTCCGGTAGCTGGCTGGCTACCTCCGCCCACGTCAGAACTTCCCCTGCGGCCTCTGCGGCGTAGCTACTTTCATTCTCGTTTCGAGCGCAGCCCGCCAATAAAACAACAACGAAAAAAACCGGATAGAGCGCACCCGTCCGCAGTAAAAAAGTGGCTTGAGCCAAAATGCAGCTCAAGGACATTGCACCGTGTCCGGACCGCTCACCTTACTGATGTGGCACTCGTCCGATTGAAAAACAAAAGGCACAACACAGGGTACACCTCCCGCGTGTTCCACCACAAAGGAATACGCACGGGTGGTGTTCAACCCTTGCGTTTGCATCATAAAGTCAGAACCTACTCCGTACTTCGACGCCGGGTATCCTGCATTGTGTTGATTAAACAAGGTATCTCCTGTGGTGAGGTCAACCGTATACACACGTGTGGGCTGCACGCCCAGTACCGTCGCTTCAAATTGACGAAATTCTTGCGTGCAGTAGACTTGCGGTTCGCAACCGGTTGCAAGCACTGCGCCCAAAATCAAGGTTGCGCTTAAGATTGATCGACAATCCATTCGTTGGTGATTTTTGCACTCATTAAACAAAGCGGAATCCCTCCGCCGGGGTGAACGCTTCCACCCACGTGGTAAAGACCTTTCGGGCCGTTTCCCTTGTTGGGGTGCCGCAAAAATGCTGCCAAACGATTGTTGGAAGCAGCACCGTACAGTGCACCACGGTACGAACTGGTGGCTCGTTCGATTCCAGGGGGGTCCAAGTAGGTTTCCTCAACGATTAACGCAGCTACATCACGATTCAGTACGGTAGATAATTTTTCCAAAACCAATTTTCGCGTTTCTTGCCGCAATGCTTCCCAATCTTGGCCGTAATCTGCGGGTGCATTGACCATCACAAACCAATTTTCACACCCCTCCGGCGCTTCTTGTTGGGCCAATTTACTGGTGATGTTGACGTATACGGTAGGATCTGGCCCCGGCATCTTATCCTCAAACAAAGCTCGGAACTCACCGGGATAGTCGTTGGAGAAAAAAATATTGTGTAATCCAAGCTCTGGGAAATTGCCTTTCATGCCCCAATAAAAAATCAGTGCCGAACTGCTCCTTTCCTGATTGAGAACCGGCTCAGGGGCTGGCCAATCCGGCATCAATTTGCGGTAGGTTGGAACAACGTCCATATTGGACACCACCGTTGACGACTGCCAAACCGTTCCATCTTGAAGTTCAATGCCCCCTACCCGGCCGTCTTGATGCTGTATGCGCGAAACAGGAGCGTTGTAGTGAAATTGAACGCCCAAACGTTCGGCCAATTTCACCAACGAATCCGTGATGTCCCCCATTCCTTTTTGGGGCAAAAAGGTGCCAATTCCGTGCTCCAAATGGGGAATCATCGCCAATACACCAGGTGCTTGGTAGGGGGAGGATCCGTTGTAGGTAGCAAAACGATGAAACAATTGACGCATTTTCTCCGTTTTGAAGGCGCGCTCGTGTACCTGCGCCATGGTGCGGGTCAAGTCCAGTTTCGGCAAAGCCCGGACGGCAGATTTTACGTGCTTCCATCGGTAGGTTTTCAGTCGATGTAAGGACGATTGCAGAAACAAAGGAGCCGTCGCATCGTACTGAACCTGAACGCGACTCAAATGGTTCCGAACATTGGAACTGGGTTCGCCCAATTGCTTCTCGGCCTCTGCGGCGAAGCGAGCAACGTCTGCCCAAGCGGTCAGGCACGTGCCGTCGGTCCAAAAATAGCGGCAAGCCACGTCGTCTTTTAGGTAGGGAAAGTGTTCTTCGGGGTTCTCTCCTGCCAGTTCAAAAAGCTCTTCCACCCAATGCGGCATGGTGAACAAACTGGGGCCCGCGTCAAACCGATAACTGCCCAATTCAAAACGCGAAAGCTTGCCACCCGGATACGAATTTGCCTCAAATACATGCACTTCTTTACCGGACACAGCTTGCCGTATTGCCGTTGCAATTCCGGCTATTCCTGCGCCAATAATTAGAGTCCTATTCGCTTCCACGGGTCAAAGGTAGAGCGGAAAACGGGCTTGATTTTGCCGACAGCCGTCTTTATACGTTTGAATACGACTGTCGGCGATTGCACCGTGCAACTTTGCCTCATGGAAAACCGAAATACGCCCCAGTACACCTTTGTTCAACTCGGAAAAAACTGGATCCGAATTGACTTGCAAAGAATCAGTCATTTTGAATCTTCAGGGGACTACGTCCGCTGGTACGAGACCGGAAATCAATACAACAAGAGTACTTCCTCCAAGATTACAGAAACCCGCCTGAGTCAATTGTCGGAACAGCTGGAACCGTACGGTTTTGTTCGCGTCCACCGTCGTTATGCCGTGAATATTCGCGCGGTAGAAAAGTTTGACGGCGAGTCCCTCCAGCTGGAATCCACCGTGATTCCTGTTGGAAGAACGCGCCGTCAACACGTACTGGCTCGACTTCGGTCTTTTGGTTTACGGGATGACCACCAATCGGTACGCGGTTCCCATCCAATTCAAGTAGTACGTTCCAGCAGGCAAGAAACCGGGTAAGTCAACCGAATCACTGCCCGAATCCACGAGGATCTCGTGCACGCACCGTCCGTCCAAAGCATACAAAGAAGCGTTTACAGACTGCGTGACCTCCGGTAAACCATGAACCGTTTGGCCCGGCCGAACGGGATTGGGGTACAGATTTTGTGCCCATACTTTCGTTTCATCCAATCCAATTTGACTCAAACGGTAGGACAAGGTATCGTCATCGCCGCAGGTGTTGTTGACGATTAAGGTGACCACATAGCTTAAGCTAGGGACGGAGTAGTTGTGCTGCACAAAATTGGTTCCCATTGCCGAATTACCATCGCCAAAGAACCACTTGTATTGTGTGGCGCCGGTGCTGGAGGTGGCGTCGAACAACACCTTCATTCCGGCACCGCTGGAGGAAATAATCGTTGCCGTGAATCTAGCCACGGGAGTCACGCAAACGACTACCGTATTCGTTGCGCTCGCAGAATCTCCGCACAGGTTGTAGGACACCAAACGGACGCTAAAACTTCCACTGGTCGCGTACGTATGGGCTGGGGTTGCGCCAGACCCGGAGGTGCCGTCGCCGAAGTACCACTTCCACCGCACCGTATTTGAAGAAGAAGTAGATGTGGCATTCAGAACACTTCCGCTGGTGGTGTGGGTGAACGAAGACGTAACCGGTCCACAAACGGCAATAGTGTCACCGAATACCGCAGAATCTCCGCAGGCGTTTTTGACCTTGAGGGTAACGTAGTATTTGCCGTCAACCGCAAACGTGTGTACGCGCGTACTGCCAAATCCGTTGGGGGTGCCGTCGCCCCAGGTCCAGGTATAGGTTGTAGGCTGCCCGGTCCCGTTGGAAACAAAATTCCGAGACAATGCAGTTCCCAGTGTGTAAAAATTAGCCGTGATGGGCGAACAAATAACCACTACCAACTGGGACGTGTTACTACTTCCACAGGGATTGGAAACCGTCAGGGTGACCACATAGGTACCCGGCGCAGCATACGTATGGGAAGCCGTGGCGCCCGTATTGTTTGGCGTGGCATCGCCCCAAGACCAGGTATATAGAACACCCGGAGTACTGCCGGAGTTACTCACTTGAATGGTATTGGCAACGCGTGACGTGAGGTTGGCTACCGCCGCAACTGGAGGGCAATTGGTGGTGGTGAAAATAAGGGGTCCAATCCAACCCGATACATTGCCTCCCGTTCCGCAGCTGTCTCGGTAGTACACATGGTAGACGGTGCTCGAGGTCAATCCGGTGAATGCATAAGGAGAATTAACATTCGCAACCTTGGTGGTCAACGATGGAAGAAATCCAGGTAACCCTATGGCTACATCAGCAAATGCTGCATTCTTGGTAAAGGATAGGATTGCTTGCGACGATGAGATCCCCGAAATTGTTCCTCCAGTTGGAGGTGGGCACGAACTGCAGGTAGAGGTTGAGGTAAATAGCGGACCGGAGGGAATGGTGCTGCCCGGGTTTGTCTGGTGAACAATGGTATTTGCACTGTTGCGCACCGTGATGCCGCATTCATTCGAAAAGTTACCCACATTGGTGAACGAAAGCACGAAGGGCTGCCCGGGGCACACCGGTATGGTGAAGTTTTGAAGAGAACCAGCGGTCAACGTGTACGTTTTCGTTCGGGTACCCGTTACCAACGTAACAAAGTGGTACGGCGGGACGTTGACGGTGGTGGACCAGCCGTCGGAAAACTGATCGGTTAACGTTAGGGAGTAGTTGCAACCGTTGGTGCAACCGGGAGTTGTGGTGGAATCCGGCCCGTACCAGGGACTTGCGCCATTTACTGCGCCGCAGGAATCTTTCACATAAAAGTCATACGAAGTCCATGGCGTCAATCCAGTGATGGCATGCGGCTTCGCAGGAGCGTAAACTTTGGTTCCGCTGCCGCGAACAAAACCGCGCGGTCCGTACTCAATGACCCCGGAAGTTGCCGTACCCGTCCAATTCACGGATGCTGTGGTTGGTGAGGTTGCGGTCACGGACATGGCCGTTGGCTTGGGGCACAGGGGTGTTTCGTGGATGTCCAGCTCATCAATGGCGACGGCCGAATTAAACCCATTTGTAGAACGCGTTGCGGTGAATCGCAATCTGATGGTGGCATTGTTGTACACTGCCAGGGAAACCAAATGATCTTGCCAAGGGCTTGACTTAGCCGTCTGCGACGGCCCGTTCACGGTGAAAATTGTGTTCCAAGTAGTACCGTTGGTGGTAGCCTCCACGGTCAGCGAAACAATATTGTTGCCGAAGCGATGAATGGAAAAACTCAACTCCCCAATATTTAAAGGCGTCAAATCAATCCACGGTGTAATGATTCGGGTAAACGACCCACCGGCGCCGAAGGGAGCTGAAGCGTATAAATACTTGCCCGAAGGGCCCGTTGCACTGAAATTAGGACCTGTTTGCGCCGTTAGCGTTGCACCAACCTGGGGGGTGAAGAAATAGTTGGTGGTGTCCGTGCGGGTCCAGCAAGCGGGAATCTTCCCGGGTTGCGTGCTGAATCCTGTTTGAGGAATCCAAAACGGGTTATCGAAGGACTCGGACCAAGGAGCTTGGACCGTGCCACATGCCGTAGTGAAAACGAATGGCCCTTCCCAATCGGAAAATCCTGCACCGCAGACCCTACGTACATAAACGGCATAGTTGGTACTTGCGCTCAAGCCGGTCAACGCAAAGGGACGCACACTGGTGGTTACCAACGTCGCACCTCCAGGGGTATGTCCAACCGGTCCGTAGGAAATTTGGTAAGCACCCACGGTCCCCAACCAATTCACCGAAGCGGAGGTAGTGGTGATGGAGGTAGCCGTAATTGAGGTGGGTTGTGGACACGAGGGTTGTTCGTGTACGTCCAAATCATCGATGGCCACTTGTGCACTGAATCCCGTAAGAATGTTGCGCGAAGCTTTGAATCGCAATTTCAGGGTGTCGTCCTGGTACGAGGCCAAGCTGACAATGGCTTTGAGCCAAGGCGATGTGTTGGAGGATTGTTGTGGCCCGGAAATACTCCAAACTTGGGTCCATGCTTGTCCGTTGTACACCTCCAAGGATAAGCCGGTTATGTTGGCTCCGAACATGTGGTACCAAAAAGAAACTTCTGGCGTATCCAGAGGAACCGTACTGATGGGAGGAGAGACAACATCGGTAACCAGCGTAGCCCCCAAAGTATTGATCACGTTGGAAAAAATAAATTTACCGGAACCGGTAGTGTGGTCGGACGTTGTTCCGGTTAGCGTACTCGGAAAACCCTGTGGTCCGGGCGTCATGAGGTACCCAGTATTTGTAGAGCGCGACCAGCAAGGCGCTAACGTGCCCGCAGCAAATGAGCCAATCACAAAATCCGACCCGTCGAAATTTTCAAAATAGGGCGTGGCAACCGGGGCACAGTCCGTAGTGAATTGAATGGGACCTACCCATTGACTGACCGAGCCCGAGCAGCTGTCTTTCAAGTAGACCGAATACGATGTAGAGGGATTCAATCCAAACAGAGTAAATGGATTGCTATTGGCTACCACTTTAGTTCCTCCGGTGGGGTTGATCAAACCCGGGCCGTACCGCAGGACCCACGGACTGCTCCCAGAGCCCGTCCAAGACAACGTGGCGGACGTAGAGGTAGTACCGACTAATTGGAGTTGCTGGGGCTTGGGGCACGGAGCGGCTTGCTTCACCGCTATGTCGTCCAACGACCATTGCGCAAAATTGGAATTAATGGCGGACCGCGCTCCAATGAAGCGTACGAAAACCGTATCCCCTACCCAATTGGACAAGGAAACAATCTGTTCCGTCCAGGGCGCGGCTTGCGAGGCCTGTTGCGGACCATTAAAAGTCAGCACGGTAGTCCAAGTGGTTATGCTGGCCTTCGATTCCTTTACTTGCACCTCAAGCGTTGTCAAGTCCTGACCAAAACCGTGCAACCAAAACGACAATTCTGGCTGGGACAAGCCTACCAAAGAAATGGCTGGCGTGCGAAGATTGGTGGTTAGGTTGGGGGCGCCGAAGGCCGTATTGAATGCGGCCATGAATTTCCCGCCACCCGTGTGGTCGCCAAGGGGTCCCGTAAAATTATTTACGTTAAATGGCGGTGCTGGATTCCACTGGTATCCTGTTGCCGGGGCCGCTGGGGTTCTGGACCAGCAATTTGATAAGACGCCGGGTACGTTCCAATTGGTCGGTCGGACAAAACTTGAATTGTCAAAATTCTCCGTCCAAGGAGTCTGAACCACTCCACAGAGGGTACTTGCGGTAAAAACCTTGGTCCATACCGAATAGTTGTTGGGGCCGCAGCTGTCGCGCACGTAGAAATCGTAGGCCGTGGCGGGACTCAAGCCACTGGCGGTGAATATTCCGGTTGGTGAAGTGCGTTGCGTACCACTTCCCAAAATAAAGCCGGAAGGACCGTACTGAACCTGCCAACCGGTGCCGCTGGTGGCGGTCCAACCAATGACAACACTGGTGGTGGTTGCGGTAACCACGGACGGTGTGTTGGGTGGAAGACACGTGCGAACGCTGTCGATTCGAATGTCATCGATAGCCACGTCCGCATTCAGAGCCGTTGCAAACGTTTTGGTAACGGTAAACCGCAAACGAATGGTATCGCCGGCGAAGGTGTTCAACGGTGCTGTATGCTCCGACCACGGATCTGTTTTGGCCGTTTGGAAAACACCGCCCAAATTGAGCACGTTCACCCAGTTACCCGATGGGTAAACCTGCGCTTGAACCAGCAGACCACTAACAGCGAAACCGTAGCGGTGCGAGGCAAATTTCAATTCGGCCGTATTCAGCGTATTCAGGGAGATCCACGGGGTTACCACAGCCGTACTGGTTACCGAACCTCCAAAGCGTGATTCTGCATGCAAGTAGCGTAAGCCGGACGGGGTGTTGTCGTTGGAAGGTCCGGTAAAACCTGTCGATGTGGCCGTGTTGTTGACGCGCCAGTAGAAAAAGGACGTATCGCCCTGGTTCCAACAGGGATCAAAAATACCGACGCCTTGGTTGTTGGAGTTGGGGAACCAGGTCAGTCCCTCAAAATCCTCTTTGTAGGGAGCCGCTAAAATGGCGCAGGGAACCGACGAAGTAGTCGCCAAAAAGGGCCCCACCCACAAACCCGTGTCGCCTGCAGCGCATACATCCCGAACCCAAATGCGGTAATCCGTCAGAGGTTGCAATCCGGTAATGGAGTCGGTCAGCTGAGCATTGCTCTTGACCCAATAGGTCCCTTGAGCGGCCGAGCGTACGTACCGAATCTGGCGTTGAAGTACGGTGGTGTTGGGCGAGGTCCACTGCAAACCGATGGACTGCATGCGGGCATAAACCAAGGTGGGTACCGTAGGATTAACGCAAGTTGCGCTACCGTATTCATCCGCTCCCCTATCCGGAAGGGTGCCGCTTCGCGCTTGGTTGTCAAAATCCACAAACGTACCTACGGGAACCGCGGTACCGTCCGCCAATGCGCCTAGGGTACGCAGGTTGGACTCCGAAACCAAGGGGTCTTCGTAGACTGAATTGGCGTCCAAAGAAGTTGCCGTTTGCCAAGCGGCGAGTGTTGCGTAGTTGGTGTTGTTGAATCGGAACGGATTGCCCGAATGAGGAGCGTAGAGAACGTTGTGGCTGAAACTGGTGAACACATTGGAAGGGGTTGCTCCATTGACGTTCACGGCGACTGCCATGGACCCGCCATAGCTGACGCACAAGTTGTTTCGGAATTGAAGGTCTCCGATGCTCCCGGGCGTGCCGAATGCAGAAAATACGGCACTGGTAGCGGATCCAATTCCTTTATCAACGCGCACGGAATTGTGGAAGAAATGAACGCGTCGGGTATTGAAGGCGTAAATACCGAAATTCGTTCCGGAGCCCGCCGGAATGTATACCGCATTGTTCTCAACGGTGACCACCGCAGACGTCGCCGTACCGAAGGTGCTCAGGAAAATACCGTAACCTCCGTTGGTACTTTGCAAGCGAACTCTATTCCGACGGACCACGGCCCAGCGAAAAGGAATGGTCCCGGTGCCTTGCAAAACAATACCTCGCTGCGAAAGTGCTGAGTTCGGCGCGGTCCGTACTGCATTATCTTCAAAAAGTACTGTGTCCGTGGAGTAAAACCAGGCCGCTGAAAAGTTTTGATTTACAAACCGGGATTTCTGAACACGAATGTTCCGGGGAATGAGTGTTGCATTGGTGCTGAAGGGCACGTACACACCAATCCCCGCACCGGAGAACTGAACGTCGTAAAAGGAAATATCCCGCAGCAAACTGGGGGTAGTTGCGAAAACAATGGCCGAGTTCGTGGTGGCGTTGGTCACCACCGGCGCAGACATAATGCACTTGGAGAATTTTATGCTTCCGGTGGCAGCGCCAACGGTAGCGGCGCCCAACAATTCCACCACGCGGTGGTTGGCGGTGTTGGCCGTAGACTGAATAACTAAATTCCGGAATTCCAAATGCTTGGCCCCTGTGAGTTGTAGGGCGTACAGCGTTGAGCCGGAGGTGGTGATTACCGCCGGAGCCACGCCCTGTGCAGAATCCACCAAAAAACGAACGCGGTTCACAGGTCCCGTGCCGGTTATGGACCCGATGCTCACTGCTGGATGTGTGGTTCCGGGGGCAATCAATAGGGATACCGGTCCCGATACGCCTTGCGCGGTCAATGCAGTCACCGCTGCTTGCAGGGTGGTAAAATTGGTGGTACCGGAGCCGGCGGGATTAATCGTGTAGGTTCCCGACAACTGCGCCCACAAGCCCAGGGGGGCTAAACAGAGGGCCAAAAAGGAAAGTCCGGTACGACGCAAATATTCCAACATAGAACCAAAGGTCGTACCGGAACCTCATTCCGAACAATAGGCTACTATTCTGTGCAATTCACGGCAATCGTTTCGGCACCTTCCGCTGAGCGAATGACAATTCGGTACACGCCCGGTGCCCAGTCCAACGTGTTGAGTTGGCATTCTCCGGAAGAACTCAGCATGGACTCCATGGGTTTTTGCAGCAAAATGCGTCCAACCGCATCCACCACCTCAATCGTTGCCTGAGGACCCCGATCAACCAACTGGATCAGGTGTACATTCGAACCGCGAAGCACCGGATTTGGGTACGCCACCAAACCACCCAAACTGCTCTCCGATACGCCGGCGCGATTGAGCTTGATGGTGATGGTGTCGGACAGTCCACAGGCGTTCGTCACGATCAACGTAACGTTGTAACTCAAGCTGGGGACTGCGTACACGTGTTGGATGAAGTTTGCCCCCGAGCTGGACGAGCCGTCGCCCCAGAACCACTGGTACTGGGTGGCACCCACGCTGGCGGTGGCATCGAATTGTACCCTCATGCCGCTGCCGTTGGAACTTACGATGAAGAACGTAAAGGCGGCAGTGGGTTTGGTGCACACTTGGATGGTTTGGGAACTAGTTGCCGAGTCACCGCAAGCATTAACCGCTGTAAGGGTCACCGTGTAGTTCCCACCGATCGTGTAGGTTACCGACGGTGCAGCCCCGGAACCGGTAGTGCTGTTGCCAAAATCCCAGTAATACGTGGTGGCATTAGGCGCATTGGCCGTAAAATTGAGCGTCAAGACGTTGACAACATACGTGAATGCTGCCGTTTGCGGCGCACAAACGATGATGGACTGCGTTGTTGTTGCTGTTTGTCCGCATTGGTCCGTAACCGTCAATACTACGGAGTACGTTCCGTTGGTGGCAAAAACGTGGGTTGGATTGGGGCCCGACGCCGTAGCTCCCGCGCCAAAATTCCAGCTGTAGTTCAAGGAGGTCCCAGTTGATGCGGACGCATTAAACACCACGGACAACCCGGTTGCGACGGCCGTAAACGACGCCGTAGGCGGCGGACACGGATTGTTGCACGCTGCTTTGCCCTCATACTGAGGACCAGACGTCAATGGAGGGCTGTTGTTTACCCCCGCACGGGTATTCAAGGTAGTTCCAGTAGGAGATTTCAAAGTCCAGCCGCATTCGCCGCTCCATTGCCCCCCGTTCACAAAATTCAATCGGATGGTGTCCCCATCGCACGCCGGTAAAGAGAAAACCGCTTGGTTGCCCGTGAGGAAGGTATAATTGGTCGTGGTGGTTCCAACGGTCACCTCCAATCGATGGGAGGTGGTACCTGCTTGGTTCGCGCGCCAACCGTCGCCAAAGGAATCGGTCAACGTCAGCTGGTACAAACAGCCGTTGGTGCACGCAAAGGTGCTGAAGGAAGTCGGCCCTACCGAAGTGGAAATGCCCGACGCTCCACAATTGTCCCGCACGTAAACCTGGTACGAAGTGCCCAAGGTCAAACCGCTCAAAATGTATGGATTGGTGGTGGCTGCAACCACGGTTCCAGACCCCGGGGTAAATCCAACGGGACCGTACTCTATTTGCCACGCAGTTGCTCCCCCAGTAGTCCACGTAACCTGCGCGGTGGTGGACGTCAAAGGGGTAACCGCCACGTTGGTCGGTGGTGGGCAGGAAGGTGCAGACGTGATGCTGAAGTCGTCGATGGCGATGTCCGCCATTTGCGGGGTGGCATTCGCTAAATTTCGACGCGCCACAAAGCGAAACGCCACGTTCTGCCCGGTATAGGTATTCAACGGAATGGTCTTTTCCAACCACTGATTCCCTTGCGGCCCGCCGATGGAATCCAAAAACGCCCAAGCTCCCGTTCCTACTTTGATTTCGGTGCGCAAACTGCGGATGGCCACACCGTCCATGTGGTACCAGAATTTCAATTGGGGCAACGGCAAGGTTCCCAGGTTGATCGTGGGCGATTCCAGTGTTGCCGTGGCACCGGTGGTGCTCAACGAGGCTTCCGTGTAGACGTACCGGCCGTTTCCGGAAGTGTGGTCCGAGGCCGGCCCGGTAGTACCCGTTGGCGTTTGGCCTTGCCCCCCACCCCAGTGAAACTGAGGAGTGGTACCGGCCGAGTTGGGTGTTCGGGTCCAACAGGGATCAATAGTAGATCCAGCGTTCCAGAAATTATTGGGGGGGTTACCCAATGCACCCATGGTGAAGGTATTGTCAAAATACTCGTAGTACGGTACCGTGGCCACGCCGCAAGCGGTACTTGCCGCCACAGGGCCAACCCAAGGGGACTTGTCCGCAGCGGAACACACCTTGCGCACGTAAAAGTGGTAGGTGGTGGAAGGGGAAAGGCCGGTGACGGTGAACGGACTGCCCGTTGCGGCAACGGTGGTTCCCGCTCCGGAAACAAAACCAACCGGGCCGTACTCTACCTCAAAAGAAGTTCCCGTTGCCGTCCACGCCAAGGTTACGGTGGTGGTGGTAGATGCCGTTGACGAGAATGCCGTGGGCGCAATGCAGGTAGGTCCGGCAACAATGCTCACGTCGTCAATGGCCAAATCACCCAACTGACCGCCTCCAGGTCCTCCACCGCCGGGTCCGCCGGCAGGCTTCGCAACGCGAAAGCGAATTTGAACCGTATCGTTGGCGTATGTATTCAAGTACACCGTCACTTTTTGCCACGAGTTGCCTTGGTTGCCCGCGAGCGTGTAGGCGTTGGAAATCCATGCGTTGTTGTGGAACACGTCCACAGACAAAGTCCCTTGATTTGCTCCAAACTGGTGCTTCCAAAACACCAATTCTGGATTCACCAAGGCGGACAAGAATACTTTGGGTGAAACCAACTCTGCGGTATTCCCCACCCCAGATGCTTCCGCATATACGTAGGCCCCACTACCGGTGGTGTGGTCCGACGTTGGGCCGGTCAAGGGACCGCTGAAGGTTGCTCCCGTGCCGCCGCCCCAGTGGTACCCGGCCAAGGGATTTCTGCTCCAACAACCGCCGATGGTGCTGCCGCTGTTCTGCGGCGCAGTTCCTTCTGCAAAGCCCGTAGTAAATGCTTCTGTCCACGGAGCCGTTATTGCGGTGCAAACGGTGCTTGCGTTCAGGGGTCCTACCCATGCGGATTTATCCGCAGTAGAGCAAACCCGACGGACGTAAAACTGGTAGTTGGTGGCCTGAGTTAAGCCAGTGACCACAAAAGGAGCTGCGGCAGCTAAAACTTGCGTTCCTGCCGGAGGCGTAAATCCTACCGGTCCGTATTGAACTTCAAACGATGCCCCCGGTGAGGTCCACGTTAGGGTTACCGAATTGGTGGACTGCGCCGTTACCGAAAAAGCAGTTGGCGCCACACACGATGGGGTTTGTTGCACTTGAAAATCGTCGATGGAAATATCGACGGTGTTTGCGGCACCGGGATTTCGGGTACCTACCCAACGGAAAACCACCGTATCGCCGGCAAACGGAGCTCCCAAGGAAACAATCGCCTGTTGCCAAGGAGCTACCCCAGAGGTTTGGACCGGACCGGTTTGCGTCCACAAAGTGGTGAATGCTCCACCGTTGCTCACTTGAAACTCCAACTTGTTGATGAGTCCTCCGTATAAATGGTACCAGAAGGAAACTTCTGTGGACGTTAAGGACGCCGTTGAAATGGGAGGAGACTCCAAAGTTGCTGTGGTACCAAAATTGGTTCCTTCCGTGTAGAGAAACTTACCTGCGGCCGTCCCAGTGGTTTTGTCAAAATCCGGGCCGGTCAAAGCTGTATTGGGCAATCCTGGACCCGTCTTCCAAAAATAACCGGTGGTTCCCCCACGCGTCCAGCAATTATCAACGGTTCCTGGGTCTTGAGTCGCCGTTCCAGGACTCCATGCCGTTCCCGTAAACGTCTCCAGGTACGGTGCGGTTGCGGTTGGAACTACGGGCGCACAAGGCACCTTCACCACCAACGGCCCTACCCAAATGGAGCCACTTCCTACTCCGCAGCTGTCGCGCACCCAAAAGGTGTACGTTGAACCCGGTGTCAAACCAGAAACAGTATAGGGCTTGCTGGAAACCCCCACTCGCGTTCCGGTACCTGCCGCAGCGGTGGCACCCGGAGCATAGCTCACAAGCCAATTTGACGCACCCCCAGTGGTCCACTGCAAGCGCACCGATGCCGGTGTTGTTTTTTGAACCGCAAACGCCGTCGGTTTGGGACAGGTATTGAGCACCTTGATCTCGTCCAGTGCCAAGTCTGAATAATTTGCCGTACCGCGGGTGGCGCGGAAACGAATGACTACGGTGTCCGACGGAACAGAACCTAAGGACAATGCTGTATCCCGCCAAGCAGCGTTCTGGGTGGCTTGCTGCTGCCCGGAAAATACCGAAACCGGAGCACTCCAACCCGTTTTTGGATTCCAATAATCCACGGCCAAACTGCCCATGGTACCCCCGTGAGCATGGTAGGAGAAGCGAACCTCTGGATTGGCTAAGCCTACCAGTGAAATGGGGCGCGTTTGGAGCAAAGCCACTTGACCGGTTACTCCAGCCGATGATTCTGTATACAGGTAGCGTCCGGTACCGGATTTATCGGACGGTGGGCCGGTAAAAAATGGCGGGTTTTGTGTGGACGTTAATCCGGTGCGAACAGCCCAGTAATAAGCACTGGTGGAACCGGTACCTCGGCCCGGACTGCGCTGCCAACAAGTGCCCAGCGAATCGCCTGCTGAATAAGTTCCCGTGCCGGAAATCCATCCAGCACCGTCGAAGTTTTCGGAAAACGGAGACGGAACAGGTGCGCAAAGGGTTGTGAAGTAAATCGGGCCCACCCAAGCAGAGGAATCCGTTGAAGAACACTTGGATTTCACGAAGACCTGGTAGTTGCTGCCGGAAATCAGACCTGTTGCGTTATACGGGGACGCTCCGGTATTCACTTTGGCCAATGCCGCAAAGGAGGCGGTGCGCAGGCCGTAGGCAATGCGGAAATTGGTGGAGTTGACGGCAGAAAAGGCAATCTGCGCCGTGCTGAAGCCAACATTCGCAACGGACAGTGAAGTAGGTGCGGGACATGCGGGCGCTTGCATTACCTTGAAATCATCCAAAGCCAAATCACCGGTTGTATTTCCCCCAGCACCAAAGGAGCGAACGGCACGAAAACGGAACTGAAGGGTGTCGCTGGTAAAGGTGTTCAACAAAACCACTGCCGTATCCCACGGAGCCGTTTTGGTGGTTTGTTTTTGACCGGACTGGGACCACACGTTTTGCACCCAACCTGTTGTTGGGCTCCAAACATCCAAAGCCAAGGTGCCGCAATCCGTGCCAAAAGCGTGGGTGGCAAAGCGAACCGACGGGGTAGCTAATCCCGCCACATTGACTAGGGGCGAAACCAAATTCGCCACCGACTGATACGCTCCCAAGGCACTTTCCACGTACACATAGGTTCCCGTGGCGGTACCTGAGGTCTTGTCTACTGCTGGACCCGTTGTTGCTTGCGAGGTAGGGCCCGTACGCGAAGA
>ENA-OUVC01001182-OUVC01001182.1-marine-metagenome-genome-assembly--contig:-NODE-1182-length-15850-cov-3.107145_pt1 | contig 15850 bp, 16 predicted proteins | sample MGYA00248622_ERZ508571 | MGnify/ENA primary metagenome ERZ508571 (study PRJEB26236, sample SAMN06267175) | marine metagenome | isolation source: Columbia River Estuary | place: USA:Columbia River... | reverse complement strand
TGCCTCGGTGTACCGCATCGATGCCGGCGGATCAGGGTCCATCGATCCGAAGTTACCCTGACCATCGATCAGCGGCACGCGCATCGACCAATCTTGCGTCATACGGGCAAGCGCATCGTAAATCGCGCTGTCGCCATGCGGGTGATAGTTGCCCATGACGTCGCCGACAATCTTTGCCGATTTGCGATAGGGTCGGCCAGCGACAAAGCCGCCTTCCTGGCTTGCGAACAATATGCGGCGGTGAACGGGCTTCAGGCCGTCACGAACGTCAGGCAGGGCCCGGGATACAATGACCGACATCGCATAATCGAGGTAGCTCGACTTCATTTCATCGACGATGTCGACTGGCGAAATGTCCGATGGTTCCATTGTAACTATGTCGTCGCTCACAGCGCGCAAATCCTTATATTTTTTGGGTCACTAAGCCATAGACCCAAGTCGGTCACATGGCCACAAGCGACTGCCCAAATAGGGGTGTTTTCTACAGCTTATCCACAGATTCACGCCCACTGGGCTATCAGGGGGCGACGACGCTGCCGTCATAAGCGAAAATCTGCCCGCTTTGCTCAGGCTTTAGCCCTGAAAGCACGCCAAGCATGTCGGCAGCAGCGCGGGCAGGGACGAAGCGTTCATGCGCCGGATTGCCCTTAAATGGCGCGCTCAACTGCGTCTCGACGGTGCCGGGATGTAAGCCAACCACAACCGATTGGGGGTTTTTGCGCTGCCATTCGATCGCAATGTTGCGGATGAACATATTGAGCGCGGATTTCGACGCGCGATAGCTGTGCCATCCGCCAAGTCGATTATCCGAAATGCTGCCCACGCGGGCGGAAAGCGCCGCAAAGCAGATCGGGCCTTGCTTTGCCATGATGGGCAGGAAATGTTTCGCCACCAAAGCTGGGCCAACCGCATTGATGCGGTAATTTTCCATCATCCATTCAGGATCAAGCTCGCGCAGGCTTTTTTCCGGCCCTTTGGCGGCTGTATGCAATAACCCTGTGGCAACGATGACCAATTGCGGCGCTGTGCCCGCCAAATCGCGTGCCGCGGCGGCTATGCTTGCCTCATCCAATATGTCGATGGCCGGCGCGCTTGTCCGATGCAGCCGGATGACGCGGTCATATTGATCGCCCGCGTCCAAAGCATCGGCGAGCGCCGCCCCAATGCCGCCACGTGCGCCAATTATCACTGCGGTACGTTCAGGCACTTGAATTTTCCTCTGGATCGTTCAACGGGAATTCATGCGACTGCGCTATGTCAATTGCACCGAAGATGGCAAGGTCCTATACACGACGTTAACCGAAGCACACGGCAATACATCTATAATCCCGGAGAGTTAAATGAAGCTGGTTTCAAAATTTGCCCTTGCACTTTCATTGTTCGCAGTAACCGCTGCGCCTGCTTTTGCGCAGTCTGATGAAAAGCCAAAGAAGGAAAAGAAAGAAAAGAAGGGGAAGGAAGCCACGCCTGCGGCTCCCAAGAGAAATTATTCCAAGCCGTTCATCGCGGCTTATATGCCCGTCGCCAATCTTTTGAACAAAACCAAGGATGCAGCGGCAGCGAAGGCTGAATTTCCGAAAATTCTGGCTGCCATTGCCAATGATGATGATCGTTATGAAGCCGGCATTTTGGCCGTCAACATCGGCGTTTCGGCAAAAGACACGGCTTTGCAGGATCAGGGTATCGATCTGTTGCTCGCATCCGCGACGACGCCTGTCGAAATGAAGCAGGCATATACGTTCCGCAAGGGCGCGATTGCTTATGATGGCAAGCGGTTTGCCGACGCTGAAAAGAGCATGATTGATGCGTTCAACCTTGGGTACCGCGCCAACAATATCGAGTTTCTGATTTCCAACGCCATGTCGCAGCAGAATAAGGATGCCGACGCTATCGTTTGGATCGGCAAGGCGATTGCAGCGAGCAAGGCGGCCGGACCGGTCAACAAAGCCTATGTCATTCGCGCCGCCAACCTTTCGGCAAAAGCGAGGGATTTTGCTGGTGCCGCGAATTTCTACAAGGATTTGGTGATCGCCGAAAATAACCCCGATTATTGGCATGATGCGCTTGCGTTCTTCAACCGTTCGCTCAACACGAACCCTGAAGAATCGCTTGATCTCATGCGCTTGATGCGCGCGACCAATGGTTTGCGCTTTCAGCAGGAATATGCCGAGTATCTCGACAGCTTGAGCTATATTGGTGTGCGTTATCCGGCAGAGGCTGTGTCTGTATTGGACGAAGGCTTTGCAAAGGGCGTCATCTCACGCAACAATGTGACCTTCAGCGAGCGTTATAACGAGGCGAAGGCACGTTTGGCGGAAGATACCCGTACATTGGCGGGAACCATCGCCCCTGCAAAAGCGAGCCCTAGAGCGATGTTGGCGACGCTGACCGGTGACTCATTCTTCTCACACAAGGATTATAAGACAGCCAAGGATCTGTACGAGACAGCCTTAAGCAAAGGTCCCGTGCTGGATAAGGATGGCGGAAACCAGACCGACCGCACCCGCTTCCGCCTTGCCATGGCGAAAGCCATGCTCGGTGATTATGCCGGTGCGAAAGCTGATTTTGCGCAGGTCACAGGCGCAAATCGCAAGGCAATTGCCGAATATTGGGTGATATATATCAACCATTTGGAAAATCCCGCACCAGCGGCTGCACCTACGGCAGCGCCAGCGACGTAAGCTGTTACAACTTTTTTAGAATAAGGGCCCGCGCAATCGGGCCCTTTTTTTATGGCATCGGTATTGGCACGCCCGGTTCGTCTTTTGCGGTGCGAATGGTCAGCGACGTTTTGACGCTGCTCACATTTGGCGCAGACGTTAGCTGCGATGTCAGAAATTCCTGAAATGACTGAAGGTCGCGCGCGACGATTTTCAGGATGAAGTCAATTTCGCCATTCAGCATATGGCATTCGCGCACATCGGGGAGCGCCCGAACATGCTGCTCAAACGCCTTCAGATCTTCTTCGGCCTGACTTTTTAAGCTGACCATAGCAAACACGGTGATTGTGTAGCCCAACGCGCTGGCATCCACATCTGCGTGATAGGACTTAATCGTGCCCGATTGTTCCAACGCGCGCATACGCCGCAAGCATGGTGGGGCTGTCAGCCCAACCTTGGACGCAAGCTCCACATTGGTAATGCGACCATCAGCCTGCAATTCCGCCAAAAGCTTCATATCTATCGCATCTAGGTTCATATTAGCCATGATCTTGTTATTTCCATTTCGATTATGCCCCCGCTTTATAATATAATTATATTATATTGCAATTGTCCCAAAGTGTGACGCCCCAATTTTGTCGCTTTCGCCCGTCCTGATATCCGGTTATCCGGCGGCCACAGCACGGATAACATAGCATTGGGACTTGCCGAATTTGCGCTTTGACGACCGCCTTGAAACCACGTTGCGTCAGGCGGACGATGACAGCATTGGCTTATATGCCAAATGGCAACAACTGGTGGGTATATTGGCGGAAAATTCGTCGGACTTTGATCCGGTCACGGTGGAATCCGGATTACAAAAAGTACGGCAGTTGATGGACATCATTCCCGCAACGCTGCGCGAACAATGTGTGCGTGGCTTGTCTGGGCGACTGCGTTCTGCACCTTTGATGTTGCTGCTGTCGGGCGATGTCCCGGCGGTGGCTGCAGCGGCGGTCCGTGGTGCGCGGCTAAGTGACACGGAGTGGGCAGATATCGTCCCCCATATGTCCACCCGTGCGCGCGAATATTTGCGTAACCGCGGGGACATTGGCCCCATGACACTGCGTGCGCTTCGGCTATTGTCTTCGGCAGATTGCGCGCCCGCTTGCGACAAAAGCGAGGCTGAGACGGTCGCGCCTGCACCACAGGTTTTGCAAATCCGGGACATTGTTGAGCGCATCGAAAAATTGCGGATTGCGCGGGAACAGCATGATCCGGCTGAAACATCTGTTGAACCTTTAATCGAACAGCCCGTTTCCTTTGCCGAACCTATTGACCAAATACGCTTCGAAACCGACCAACATGGCACCATTAGCTGGGTTGAGGGCGCGCCGGCGGGGGCGGTTGTCGGCGTGAATATCGCGGAACCCGCCTTTGACGCCGGGCCCGGACCAGATGCATATGGCGCCGCTGCCTTTCGCCAAAAAATGCCGCTTGAAAATGCTCGCATGCGCCTCTGCGGCGCGCCCGCGATTGCGGGGGACTGGCGGATCAATGCGGTACCGTTTTTTGAACCTGCCAGCGGACGGTTCAACGGCTATCGCGGGATATTGCGTCGTCCCAATGTCGCTGAAGTCGCGCACATACCGGAAGGCGACACGCATGATGCAGAAAATGTCCAGCAAGTGTTGCACGAACTGCGCACGCCGTTGGGCGCCATTATTGGCTTTTCCGAAATCATTGAACAGCAACTCTTTGGACCCGTGACCGAAGAGTATCGCACAATTGCGGGAAATATCCTGCACGATGCCCAGCGCCTGCTGTCGGGCTTTGATGATCTTTCAACCGCTGCGAAAATTGAGACCGGAACCTACGTCACGGAGATCGGTTCAACCGATTGCGATTGGCTTTCGCTTCGGTTGGCAGAGCGACTCCGCGAGCTGAGCAACGTTTTGCAGGTAACCCTCAATTTGGAGCGGGCGCATCCGGTGCGTCCCTTTGCGTTGGATAACCATCTGGCGGAACGTCTTTTCTCACGGTTATTGTCTGCCGTCATCATCGGCTGCGCACCGGGCGAGATACTCGATGGTCGTTTCCGGACGGAGCCCGGTTTGAATGCGGTTAACCGGTTCGTGCTGACCTTGCCTAAAAAGCTGATCGACATGGACGAGAGCGAACTTTTCGGTTCCGGTCCGCTCGATGATTCTCATGACGCGCCATTGCTTGGGCTCGGCTTTTCCCTACGCCTCGTGCGGAGCCTTGCGCGAAATGTTGGCGGAGATTTGCGTTTTTACAATCAAGCGCTGATCGTGTCGCTTCCCGCCGTGCATGACGGGCTAACCGGATTAAAAGACGAAGAGGGATAATGATATGGCGGAACAGCAGTGTTCGGCCGACAAATGATGGCGGAAATTGCAAATGCGCGCCGATTTAAATCTTTTTGGGTGAGATAAAGGCTTGCAAGCGCGCCCAAAGTTCGGCTATCGGCGCGCATGCAGTTGGCGAGCCGGTCAGGGCCTGTAGCTCAGTTGGTTAGAGCTGGCCGCTCATAACGGCTAGGTCGGGGGTTCGAGTCCCTCCGGGCCCACCAGTTTCACTTTTGTGAAATTTGGCAGGCAGCCAGCCGCGCGGACATTGTTATACCAGTGATCCCATGTCGGGGAGTAGCGCAGCCTGGTAGCGCATCTGGTTTGGGACCAGAGGGTCGCAGGTTCGAATCCTGTCTCCCCGACCATTTCTTCGGACATTTTTCAAAAACATTGGCCGTTTTGGCGACCGGTTCAGCTTTGCGTTCCATGTGCTGCATCGCTGGCGATACGTTGCGATGATTTACTCCGTAGCGCCGCCACTTGAATTGACCGCATCAAATTCAGCCTTTGCATCTGCCTCGATAAGCTTCGTTGCTTCCTCCGCGGCTTGTTCAATGGTCAGCTTCTGCTCGGCCAGTTCCTCTTTCTGCGTGTTCGCTGCCGTATCCGCGTCATCCGCCTTGTCCGCTTCGGTTGGGGCCGTGTCACCACAGCCCGCAACCATAAGCATCACGCCTAAGACAAGCGCGTGTTTCAACGCGCTGCCTCTGGCTTCAATTCGCCGTCATAATTTGCGACGAGCGCCAAGGTCGCAACCCATGCCGCGACGTTTTGGCGCAATTCGGCTTTGTCGATCTTGTCGAGCGTATCGTCTGGCGTGTGGTGCAGGTCGAAATATTTCGTGCCATCTTGCTGCAGGTCAATGATGCCCAATTTCTGCGCGGCGATTATCGCGCCAATATCCGCGCCGCCGCCAGCCATCTCCTTGCGCGGAACCACGCCCAGCGGGGCCAATGCGGAAACAATCTGACCGCGAAGCGCCGACGCGCTTTCGGGCAGGCGGAAATCGACGGCCCAGACTTTGCCCGCGCCGAAATCCGATTCCATGGCCAAGGCATGGGGCTCGGTCGCGTGCTTCTCGCCATAATCCCGGCCACCCCAAATGCCGACTTCTTCAGCGCCGGCCCACAACAGGCGCACGGTGCGCTTGGGTTGGCCCATCGATTTCAAATGCTTGGCAGCCGCCCCGATGATCCCGCAACCAGCCGCATCATCAATGGCGCCGGTCCCAAGGTCCCAGCTATCCAGATGGCAGGCGATGACAATCATGGGAAGTTCGGGGTTCGAACCCTTAACCTCGGCCAAAACATTGCCCGACGTCTGCATCCCGACATTTTTTGGGGTCAGCTTCAGCTTCATCCGCACAGGCTTGCCGCGCGCGATCATACGCTCCAGATTTTCAGCGTCGGGTATCGACAATGCGCCTGCCGGAATGGGCGTGACGCCGGGTTCAAAGTTGGTGTTCCCCGTGTGCGGGTTACGATGATAATCGGTTCCGATTGAACGGATAACGATGGCCGCCGCACCCTTTTTCGCGGCGATGTTCGGGCCGACAAAGCGGGCAGGGCCAAATGCGCCGTAGCTGCTGCCGTCCTGCGTTGCTTTCATATTGTGACTGACAAAGGCAATCTTGCCCTTCAAGCTGCCATCGGGTGCTGCGCGCAGATCATCAATCGTCGGGAAATATACGATTTCAGCCTCGAGCCCAGATTCGCCTGTGCTGCCGCTATTGCCCAATGCGGCAATGGCGAGTTTCTGCGGAAAGGGCGCAACGATGGCGGCGGTTTCTTCGCCGCGCACCCATGTGGGCATTTGATATTCTTCGATGCGGACATTATCAAATCCGAGTGCTTTTAGTTTGTTGACCGACCACGTCCGCGCGCGCGCTTCCGCTTCGGTGCCACCCTGTCGTGGGCCGATTTCGGTGGTGAGCCCTTCGACGATGTCATAGGCGAAACCGTCACTCTGAAGCGCTTTGTCGCGGATCGATGCGACTGCAGCGCTGTCCGGTGACGCAGGTGCGCCCAGTGCGAGTGATGGCGAAAGGAACAGCGTGGAGGCTGCGGCGAGCAATAGGATGTTTTTCTTCATGCTTGGCAGGCTTAATCGCATCGCCGGGATTTGCAATCCCACCTTGCGGCGAAACGCGCAGATAGCTAGGGAAGCGGCCAAATCAAAAGTAATGCAACACAGGAATTAAAGCCCATGGCAGCCCAATATAGCTTCGTAATGAAGGGAATGACGAAAACCTTCCCCGGCGCAAGCAAGCCCGTCCTCAACAACATCAATCTGCAATTCTATCCGGATGCAAAGATTGGCATCGTTGGGCCAAACGGTACGGGTAAATCCACCCTGATGAAAATCATGGCCGGAATGGACACAGAGTTTACGGGCGAAGCGTGGCCCGGCGAACATATCCGCGTTGGCTATCTGGCGCAGGAGCCAGAGCTTGATCCGACCAAAACGGTCAAGGAAAACGTCATGGACGGCGTGCGTGCGGTTGCCGACCTTGTGGATCGTTTTAACGAGATTTCGACCATCATGGGCGATCCGCCCGAAGATGCCGACTTTGACGCGCTCATGGAAGAAATGGGCACGCTTCAGGAAAAGATTGATGCCGTTGATGGCTGGTCGCTCGATAGCCAGCTGGAGCTCGCCATGGATGCGCTGCGTTGCCCCCCAGGCGACAGCCCTGTCACCAGCCTTTCGGGTGGTGAAAAGCGCCGTATCGCGCTGACGCGGCTTTTGTTGGAAAAGCCCGACATATTGCTGCTCGACGAACCGACCAACCACTTGGACGCAGAGTCCGTTGCATGGCTGGAAAAGCATTTGGTCGATTATAAGGGCAACGTCATTCTCGTGACCCACGATCGCTATTTCTTGGACAATGTCGTCAGCTGGATCCTTGAGCTCGATCGCGGTCGTTACTTTGTCTATGAAGGCAATTATTCGACCTATCTTGAAAAGAAGGCGAAGCGTCTGGAGCAGGAATCGCGTGAAGACGCAGGCCGTCAAAAGGCGATTAAGGACGAGCTTGAATGGATCCGGCAAAGTCCAAAGGCCCGGCAAACCAAGTCGAAGGCGCGTATCAAATCCTTTGACCAGCTAGTCGAGGCGCAAGAAAACCGCACCCCCGGCAAGGCGCAGATCGTCATTCAAATCCCTGAGCGTTTGGGCAGCAAGGTTATTGAGGTCAAGAATGTCACCAAAGCTTATGGTGACAAATTGCTCTTTGAAAACCTGTCCTTCACCATTCCGCAGGGCGGCATTGTGGGCGTCATTGGTCCGAACGGTGCGGGTAAATCGACTTTGTTCCGCCTTATCACCGGTCAGGAAGTTCCGGATTCGGGTGAAGTCGAAATCGGCGAAACCGTCCGTTTGGGCTTTGTTGACCAGAGCCGCGATGACCTCGACCCCAACAAGAATGTGTGGGAAGAAATTTCCGGCGGCGCCGACTTTATGAAATTGGGCAAGCATGAAACGCCGACCCGCGCTTATGTGGGTGCGTTCAATTTTAAGGGAACCGACCAGCAGAAAAAGGTCGGTTTATTGTCCGGTGGTGAACGCAACCGCGTGCACATGGCGAAGATGTTGAAAGAAGGCGGCAACGTGCTTCTGCTCGACGAACCTACCAACGATTTGGACGTTGAAACATTGTCGGCGCTTGAAGAAGCGTTGGAAAGCTTCGCCGGTTGCGCCGTGGTCATCAGCCATGACCGCTTCTTCCTTGACCGTCTTGCAACGCATATCCTCGCGTTTGAAGGCGACAGCCATGTCGAATGGTTTGAAGGCAACTTTGAATCCTATGAAGAAGACAAAATCGCCCGCCTTGGCGACGAAGCCACCCGTCCACATCGTGCAACCTATAAGAAGATGACGCGTTAATGGCCATATGAAGGGCCCTCCTCGGTAACAGCGGCAACGCGGATGCATTAGAGGAGGGCGCTTTAGCCATTAGGATAGCGTGACGCGGTTTAGGGAACCAGCCAGCTCCCAAGCCATAGATTTTGCGTTTGGTCCCAATGCCATCGTGCGCGCCGGTGCCCTGCATTGGCCAGATATAGCCATTCAATGCTGTCCGCCTGAAACATCAAAGCCGCAAAATTGCCCCGGTAATCGGCCAATTGTTCTTCTTCCGGTTGTTTGCCTTCAATCCATTCGGGCAATCCTGATGAAGGTTGCGTGATTGGCGTGCCGGGGGCCGCTTCGGCCATGTAACAACGGCGGGCAAATGGCGTTGAACCGGACCATGCCATATCTGCTACATCACCTTGCGCGGCAATATGCGCGCGACCGGATAGCCGAATCTGCGCCTTTGCCGCCACGTCATAGACCAAAACGCTCGTCGCCGCTTTGTGCTGCAGTTGCGCGGTTTTGTCCGACCGCGCGTCGGTATGAAAGCGCAAGGTTCGAATATCACGCGACACCGCGCGCAATATCATAATGCGCAATTGCGGCGTGCCGTCTGCATCAACGGTACCGACGGTCGGCGTGTGCGCGGGACTGTTCCGGTCCGTTACACCGGCTTCAACGACATTCCACGCTTCTGCAAAACTCGCGTCAAGGTCGTTATAATAGGCTGGCAAGGCGACCTGATTGGTCATTGAGCCTCAAACTGGTCAGTTTGGTCGTTGAGCACGTGGAGGATGCCGTCGGCGATGCCGAAATAGGCTCCATGCAGCTTCAGCTGACCGGATTGTTCGCGCTCTGCAATGAATGGAAATGTGCGCAGGTTTTGCAAACTCACCCTTATGGCGTCCAGTTCCAAATCATGTTGGGGGTCGTCGGATGCGGATGCTAAAATCTTTTCGCGGGCAGGGCGGATAATGTCGACCCAGCCATCAATGAAGCTGTGCCCAGCATGGCCGATATTCGCACCTTCTAACGACGCTTTAATGCCGCCGCACTGGGCGTGGCCAAGCACAACGATGTGGCGCACTTCCAGCCCCATTACGCCAAATTCAATGGCCGCAGACACACCATGCAAGCCGCCGCCAATTTCATAAGGCGGAACAAGGCTTGCCACATTGCGCAACGCAAAAACTTGGCCTGGCTTCGTGTCAAACACGGTGGCTGGATCGACCCTGCTGTCGCAGCAGGAAATGATCATGATGGGCGGCGCCTGACCATCATTTGCGAGCTCATCATAACGGGCTTTTTGGCGGACATAGGCATCGGATTTGAAGCGGCGATATCCGTCAACCAGCACAGCAAATTCGGGCATTAAAATCTTTCCCCGCGCACAACCTGCACATCGCCGATGGTCAGCAGCATTCCATAGCTGTCGAGCAAAGGCGCAATCGCTTCAATCAATCCGGACGTTTTGGTCTCTGACGCGATGGCCAGCACGATGGTTTTGGCGCTCGCGCCCGTTACATCGTCCTGTTGCCATGCACCAGCACGGCCACCGCCAGAGTCGACGTGAATGACGCTCCAGCCAGATATGTCGACCGCTTTCAATTGCGCGACAACCCGCGGCACAAGCGGCGTATCCACCAGAATTTCGATCCGCTTACGGCTGACAGTTTGAATCATAAATCATCCTATTGCTTTGGCGAATGCCGCAAAAATGCTGATGCCAAAGATGATGTTGAAAGGAAAGGTCACGCCAAGTGACATGCTGAGGTAAATGCCGGGGTCGGCTTTCGGCAGGGCAAGCCGCATCGCTGCCGGCACGGCGATGTACGAGGCACTGGCTGCCAAGATGCCAAGCGCAGCGGCCGACGCCACGTCAAGGCCGACCAATGTTCCAACAATGGCACCAATCGCCCCATTCAACAAAGGTATGACAATAGCGAGGCTAACCAAGCGAAGGTTCATCTTGCGCGACTGCATGAGCCGCCGTGCTGCGATCAGCCCCATATCCAGCAGGAACAAGCAAAGCACCCCGCGGAATCCGGTGTCAAACAGTGGCTTGATCGGCGCGAAGCCGTCGCTGCCGGCAACAACACCAATGATGAAGCTGCCGACCAAAATCATAACCGACGCGTTGGTCAGGACTTCGTGCCATGGCGTGGAGGATTTTTCGGCCGTATCTTTGTCGCCACGCCGTGCAAGCATGAGGCCCGAAATAATGGCTGGCGTCTCCATCAATGCAAGAACGGCGACCATATAGCCTGCTGGACCCAGGCCTTGGCCGGTGAGAATTTCCTTTGCGGTGACAAAAGTCACCACGCTGACTGAACCATAATGAGCGGCAACCGCGCCGGCGTCGACTTTGGAAAGCCCGCCAAATTGGCGAAGCAAGGCGAATGCGAGCACCGGCAAAAGAAAGCTTAAGGCAAGGCCTGCCAACGCAGCAGCGGCCACTTCGGCAGTGACCCCACTGTTCGCAACCTCAACGCCGCCCTTTAAACCAATGGCCGCCATCAGATAGATGGACATGGCCTTTGCGAAGGCTTCGGGAATGCTGAGGTCGGATTTAAGTGCGGCAGCAATGAAGCCGAGGACGAAAAAGAGAATTACCGGCGACGTTAGTGTGTCGATTATCATCATAGCCTCTTTGCGAATTTTGCAACCCATAGCAGGCAAGTTGCAGTTGGCAAGTTGGGGTGCGGCGGCTATTCGCACAACATGAACGTTCCGATATCGATACCCGAGCGCCCCGTGCGCGAACGCAAACCGGACTGGATCCGCGTCAAAGCGCCCACTGGTGCGGGTTTTAACGAGACCCGCAAGCTGATGCGGGACTTGAATTTGAACACGGTGTGCGAAGAGGCCGCTTGCCCAAATATCGGCGAATGTTGGACCAAAAAGCACGCAACTGTGATGATCCTTGGCGATGTGTGCACCCGGGCATGTGCCTTTTGTAACGTCAAAACCGGAATGCCGCGCGCTGTCGATCCGTTAGAGCCGGAGCATGTGGCGATTGCTGCGGCGAAGATGGGCCTTGAACATATCGTCATTACATCGGTTGATCGTGACGATTTGCCCGATGGCGGTGCCAGCCAGTTTGTGAAAGTGATCGAAGCGCTGCGTCGCAACACACCGAACACCACGATTGAAATCCTGACGCCGGATTTCCGGAACAAAGCGCAAGCGGCGGTTGAGGCCATCGTGACGGCGCGGCCTGATGTGTACAACCACAATCTCGAGACTGTTCCGCGCCTTTATCCGACGATCCGGCCCGGGGCGCGTTATTACGCATCGCTTCGCTTGCTGGAGACCGTAAAGCGCCACGACCCGTCGATTTTCACCAAGTCGGGCGTCATGCTGGGTTTGGGCGAAGAGCGGATGGAAGTGCATCAGGTCATGGATGACATGCGCAGCGCGGACATCGATTTCCTGACGATGGGCCAATATTTACAGCCAACGCCCAAGCATACAAAGGTGATGGACTTTGTAACGCCCGCAGCATTTGATGCGTATGCGGCCATTGCCCGTGCCAAGGGTTTCCTTCTGGTTGCAGCCAGCCCGCTCACGCGGTCGAGCTATCACGCGGGCGATGATTTTGCGAAAATGCGCGATGCGCGCGCGGCGCAATTGGCCAAAAAGCGGTAACAGCCCCAATGCCGCACCATCACGAACGCCGTCATTTGCCGCATAGTGCGGAACAAATGTACAATCTGGTGGCCGATGTGGCGCGCTATCCCGAATTTTTACCGTGGGTCAGTGCTATCCGCATTCGCAAGGATGAAGAAGGCGAAATGCTGGCGGACATGATTGTCGGTTTCAAATCGCTTCGGGAAACCTTCAGCAGCCGGGTCGTCAAAACGCCGCATTCGTCGATTGTCGTCGATTATCTCGATGGCCCCATGAAGCATTTGCACAACGCTTGGACATTTGAAGATGTCGCGGGCGGCGGATCGATTGTGGATTTCACCGTCGATTTTTCATTCCGCAACCGTGTGTTTGAGGCATTGGCCGGACAGTTTTTTGATTCAGCCCTGCGCAAAATGACGACGGCCTTTATCGACCGTGCGGACGCACTTTACGGGGCAGGCGGCAGCAAAAGCTCAAGCGCGTAAAGCGTTGCAAAGGCGCGGATATCAGCGCGGCTTTTATCTTCGCCAAACGCTTTTTTATCGCCGACCACGTCTTCGGGATTTTGCCCTTTCAGCGCGACTGCAAAGACGACCGTGCCCACGGGCTTGTTCGCTGTTCCGCCGTCAGGACCAGCCACACCGCTGATCGCCACGGCAATGTCTGCGCCGCTTTTCTTTAACGCGCCCTGCGCCATCGCCCAGGCGACGGCAACCGATACAGCACCAAAGGTGTCGATGATATCTTCGTTGACGCCCAGCATCGTCATTTTGGCTTCGTTGCTATATGTCACATAGCCCGAGCCCAATATGGCGCTGCTGCCCGGGACTTCGGTGATGGCTGCGCTCACCAGTCCACCCGTGCAGCTTTCAGCAACAGCGACAGTGCGACCAATGGCCTTGTTTTCGGCAACTACGCGCGCAGCCATTTGCGCGATATCGGCGGGTAAAACGGTTTCCATAATCAATGTTTCTCAAAAGTAGCGGTGGCTTGCGCAGCTATGCCTTCGCCGCGGCCGGTAAAACCCAACATCTCGGTGGTTGTTGCCTTTACCGATATGAAACCGATATCAACAGCCATTATTTCGGCCAGCCGTTGCCGCATCTGTCCCCTGAAGGGACCAACTTTGGGGCGCTCGCAAATGATGGTCACGTCTGCATTGGCGAGTGCATAGCCATCGTCGCGGGCGAGCTGCATTGCATAGGCCAGAAACCTGTCTGATGATGCACCACGCCACTGCGGGTCCGTCGGCGGAAAATGGTCGCCAATGTCGCCCTTGGCGATCGCGCCCAAGATCGCATCGGTGAGCGCATGCATGGCCACGTCCGCATCGCTGTGCCCCGCAAGACCCTTGTCATGCGGAATACAAACGCCGCACAGCCACAGTTCCGCATCGGGAACAAGGCGATGCACGTCAAATCCATTGCCACTTCGAAATGACGGCATAGTCGATCCTGCAAAATCGGTTGAAAAGGTGAATTTGTTGAGCGCTTCTGATCCCGGAACAATGCGAACCTGCCCACCACGGGCCATCAGCATGCGGGCGTCATCGGTTGGCTCGTCTCCGGTCCATTCGTTGTGCGCGGCAAATATATCGGCGAAGGCGAAGGCCTGCGGTGTTTGAATGCGCCACAAATGTTCGCGGTCAACGGTTTCGGACAGATTTTGATCGCCTCTGGAAAGGCTATCGACAACGGGCAGGGCAGGAACAGCCCCGGGCGCTTCGTCCAATGCGTGGATCAGGTCATCAATGACCGTGCCGGGCAGAAAGGGCCGCGCGGCGTCATGGATCAGGATTCGGTCTGCGCCGCCATCGGTAGCAATCGCCTTCAAACCCAAATGCACGCTTTCGCGCCGTGTCGCGCCGCCCTGAACAAAGATTGCTTCGGGTAAGCCGCGCAGTGCGGCCGAAGCCTCGGCCTCTTGGCCCGCGCCAATGGCCACATAGACCTTGGAAATCGATGGATGCGCGGACAGCGCTTCATAGCTGTGCCGCAGCATGGGTTTGCCGCGTACCGGACGAAATTGTTTGGGGATATCTCCGCCCACGCGACTTCCAGAGCCAGCGGCAACAATGAGCGCAATGGTGATGGGTTGAGATACCATAGCCGCGCTCTAGCGACAGCACACTTGCCCGCCAAGCCGAAAGCGGGTAACGGCCTGCCTAAATTTTAGGCAAGTTTTGAAAATGCAGCTGAAACCTATCCAAATCGGCAATATTGAAATCAATTGTCCCGTCATTTTGGCGCCGATGACTGGCGTCACGGATATGCCATTTCGCAAAATCGTCCGGCAATTTGGCTCTGGCTTGAACGTGACCGAGATGATTGCGAGCCAAGCGATGATCCGCGAAACGCGCCAGAGCATCCAAAAATGCGAGTGGGATGCGATTGAAGAGCCTGTGTCGATGCAGTTGGCTGGCTGTGCACCATATGAAATGGGTGAGGCGGCGAAGCTGAACGAAGACCGCGGCGCGGCGATTATCGATATCAACATGGGCTGCCCCGTTAAAAAGGTGGTGAACGGCGATGCAGGCTCTGCATTGATGCGCGACCTGCCGCTGGCGGCCAGCCTGATCGAGGCGACGGTGAAGGCCGTGTCCGTGCCGGTTACCGTCAAGATGCGCATGGGTTGGGATGAGACCCGCCTCAACGCGCCGGAACTCGCAAAGATTGCCGAAGACCTTGGCGCGCAAATGATCACCGTCCACGGGCGGACGCGCAACCAGATGTATAAGGGGTCGGCGGACTGGGCCTTTGTTCGGCGCGTCAAGGATGCAGTAAAGGTTCCCGTCATCGTCAATGGCGACATCTGTTCAATCGACGACGCCAAAACGGCGCTCGATTTGTCCGGTGCTGATGGCTTGATGATTGGGCGCGGCGCCTATGGTCGGCCCTGGTTGATCTCTCAAGTTATGGCGGCGTTGACCGATAGTGCCGCCATCGCCGATCCGACGATTGAGGAGCAGTATCATCTCATCGTCCGGCATTATGAAGACATGCTGGCGCATTATGGCGAGACAACCGGCGTGAACATGGCACGTAAGCATATTGGCTGGTATACCAAAGGCTTGCATGGCTCTGCTGACTTCCGCAACGCCGTCAATCAGATCAATGATCCCCGCACGGTGCTGGCCATGCTCGAACGTTTTTATGAACCATGGCTCAGCCGCGCGGCCGCCTAAAGGCCATTGAGACGCCGGTGGGGCCTCTGACTGCGGAAGACGTGGTTGCGGCCTCTCCGATCTCCATGTTGGTCATCGATGACGGGGCCGTGGTGCAGCACGCCAACGCGGCGGCCGAAATGCTCCTCAACCTTAGCGCGCAAAATATCGTCCGACAGGCTCTGCAGGACGTG
>ENA-OUVC01001178-OUVC01001178.1-marine-metagenome-genome-assembly--contig:-NODE-1178-length-15864-cov-2.708811_pt1 | contig 15864 bp, 16 predicted proteins | sample MGYA00248622_ERZ508571 | MGnify/ENA primary metagenome ERZ508571 (study PRJEB26236, sample SAMN06267175) | marine metagenome | isolation source: Columbia River Estuary | place: USA:Columbia River... | reverse complement strand
TGGGCAGCAGGTGTTCCTACTGCAGTTTGAGCGTCGAGTACAAGAATGCCATCATGGCTGGCGCCTAAACCGGGTTCATCTTCAGCGCAAAGCATTCCTTCGGAACTCACGCCTCTGATTTTAGCTTTTTTAATTTCAAAGGCATCTCCTTTTATAGGATGTACAAAACTTCCTACTGGAGCAACTATTACTTTTTGTCCAGCAGCTACATTTGGAGCGCCACAAACAATGGATAAAACAGTATCATTACCAATGTTTACGGTTGTACATTTTAATTTATCAGCATTCGGATGTTGTTCGCAGCTTAATACCTCACCTATCAATAAACCTTCCAAACTTCCTTTAATAGCTTCAATTTTCTCCGTTCCCTCTACTTCTAATCCAATAGATGTTAAAATCTCGCTTACTTCCTCAACACTCAAAGAAACGGGTAGATAATCCAATAGCCAATGATATGAAATCGTCATGTAGTATATAATATTTGTTTGTAAAGATAAATCATTGCTTCAGTTTTTAAGCAATTTTCATAAAAAGAGGCGATGTTTACTCTTTACCGTTTTTTGTAAGTAACTTAGCCTTTCTTGTTAATTATGAATAAACAATGTGGATAACTCAGTAAATGTCAACAAATAACTTATAAAAACAAGCATAAACCTGTTAATTACGATCAGTAAATAAAGGATAAAATTAAAAATTAACATGACTTGCATTCCGTTTAGGGTGTATGTAATTTAGAGTCTCAATCATAAACAAATCTGACCATGGCAGTTAATACTAAAAGAGAAGTGAGCAAAGGGAAACAGCCCAAAATAGACTTTAATTCTATCATGTATGGGAAAGTACCCCCACAGGCTATTGAATTGGAGGAGGCCGTTTTAGGTGCCATCATGTTAGAAACCGATAAATTAGCGGAAACTCTTGAAATTATTCAAGCTACAGATTGTTTCTACGTAGAAGCGCATCAAAAAATATATGCTTGCATTAGAAATCTATTTGATAAAGGTATACCCGTTGACTTATTAACGGTTTCTGAAGAATTAAGGAAAAATGATGAGTTAGAATTAGTGGGTGGTGCATATTATCTGACCAAATTGACTATGAATGTGGTTTCGAGTGCCAATGTGGAGCATCATGCCCGCATTATCATGGAGAAGTTCATTATGCGTGAATTAATCAGAAATTCAAGTGATATTATTGGCAGTGCATACGATGCATCAACCGATGTTTTTGATTTATTGGATACAGCGGAGACCAGACTATACGATATTACAGACAAACACCTCCGTAAAAACTTTACTTCCCTCAAAGAAGTTTTAGTAAAAACAGTAAAAGAAATTGAAGAAGCAAAGAATAAAAAAGATGATGTAACCGGTGTACCTACTGGCTTCCAAGAATTGGATAAACTTACATCTGGTTGGCAGAAAAATGCTTTAATTGTTGTTGCCGCTAGACCAGCAGTAGGTAAAACAGCCTTCTGTTTGAATTTAGCCATGAATGCTGCAATGAATAGTAGCAAACCTTTTCCAGTAGCCTTTTTCTCCCTAGAGATGGGTGCAGGCGAGCTCGTAAAAAGGATGTTGGCTGCACAAACAGAAGTAAACATGGATGCGATTACAAAAGGTCGTATGCAAGATCATGAGTTCATTCAAATGCAACAACGAATGAGCAAATTAGCTTCTTCGCCTATCTATCTAGATGATCAAGCAGCGATTAATATATTTGAATTAAGAGCAAAAGCAAGAAGATTAAAACAACGCCATGGCATTGAAATGATTATTATCGATTATTTACAATTAATGTCGGGCTCTAGTGCCAATGGCGGTAATCGTGAACAAGAGATTTCTAAAATTTCTAGAGATTTAAAATCGCTAGCAAAAGAATTAGCAATCCCTATTATTGCCTTATCACAATTGAATCGTTCGGTAGAATCAAGAACGACTTCTAAAGTACCTCAATTAAGTGATTTACGTGAATCAGGTGCAATTGAGCAAGATGCGGATATGGTTATTTTCTTATATAGACCAGAATATTATGGGGTAAATAATGATGAAAATGGTCAGTCTATTGAAGGCGAAACGCATATTTACATCGCAAAAAATAGAAGTGGTAGTACGGATACTGTTAAATTAAAATTCATTAAAGAATATCAAAAATTCGTTGACTTAGAATCCGGATTTAATAATGGATTTTACAATGCAAGAGCGGGAATCAGTCAAGACCCTAGCGATTTTGACAAATCAAAATTATATATCCAAGATGGTTTCCAAACGCTACAATCAAAAGCTAATGATGTAGCATTTGATGATGATGATTTCCCTAAAGACAGTGGCTTAAAAAATAATTTCCAAGAAGACGAAGACATTCCTTTTTAAAATATAAACTATGCAAGAAAGAAAACCCGTTTATTACAGTGAGTATTTACAATTACCAACTATTTTAAACGCACAAGCGCCTGAAAGTGCTAAAGAAAATATTAAAGCTGATGATGAAATGCTCTTCATCATCATCCACCAAACATATGAATTGTGGTTTAAACAAATATTACACGAATTAGGAATTATTAGAAGTGTTTTCAAACAAGACACCATTGATAACAGCTCTGCCGATATCTATAATTCAGTTCATAGAGCTAAAAGAACTATTAAAATCATGGAGTTAATGGTAAACCAAATGTCTATTATGGAAACCATGACACCATTAGATTTCTTAGATTTTAGGGATTTACTAAGACCAGCATCTGGCTTCCAATCTATACAATTTAAAATTATTGAAGCTACTTTAGGATTAGCATATGATCAACGCCATGGCAAAGGTTATTACTTATCTCAATTAAGTCAGCATGATATAGATTTAGTTAAGCAAGCAGAATCAGAAGAGTCATTACTATCGCTAATTAACAAATGGCTAGAGCGTATGCCTTATGCAAATGATGCGCAACATTGGAATCAGAATGATTTTTGGAATCAATACGAAGCCGCTTATAGCAATAGTTTACAGGAATCAGAAAAGGATAATGTAAAAACCTTTAGAAGTTTATTCATGGATGCCGAACAATATCCGAATGATAGAAAAATGAGTATGAAAGCTTGCCAAAATGCATTATTCATTATTTTATACAGAGACTATCCCCTATTCCACTTGCCTTATGAATTACTAAGTACCTTATTGGAAGTAGATGAGCAATTGGGACTATGGAGACAACGCCACATCCATATGGTACAACGTACTATTGGAAAACGTGTAGGCACTGGCGGAAGTACTGGAGCCGCTTATCTTAAAGCAGCAGCAGACACCCACTATGTATTTAAAGAATTGGCTGAATTAACGTCATTCCTTTTACCAAGAAATGCTTTACCAAAATTACCAGATACCTTGATTAAAAATTTAAGCTATCAATAGCTTATTCAAAATCACTATAGCGTAAATACTTTTTTCGAATTTTCTTGAAGTCTTGAATAGCTTTCGTCCAAGAAGCTCTTATACTATCTTCACTCACATGGGCAATCAATTGTTTTTCTAATAATTGGTTGCCTACTAGTTTTTGGAAGAAGGAATTGAAAAAATGTTCCTTATTATCACTTGCTTGATAAGCGTCCATCAACCAAGTTAAATTAAATCTATTGTTTACTAAAGCTAATGCCTCCTCTTCCTTATTAGCTAGGAAAACACCATAACAGGTATCCGACTCATAAAGAGGCTTAGATGCTCCTAACATTTTTTGAGGTACAAAAGAATAATTATAGCTTGATTTAAAACTTGGATGACCAAATTGTTGAAATGGAAATGGCGTTCCCCTACCTACACTTACAATAGTGCCTTCAAATAAGCACAAGGAAGGATATAAATAAATTGCCGTATTGTTTTTTAAATTAGGCGATGGCGCCACGGGCAAGGTATAATGCATTGCATGCGAATAGTTGAGGCAAGTAATAACCGAAAGTTTACATGTACTCAAAGATGGCATGGTACCTTTAAGCATCAAGGCGTATTCGCCTATGGTCATGCCATAAACTATAGGTATAGGTTGCATGCCAACAAATGATCGGTATGCGGTATCCAAAACTGGACCGTCAATATAATGTCCATTGGGATTTGGTCGATCTAATACAATAATTTCCTTATGATGCTTAACACCAGCTTGCATTACATATTCTAAAGTAGAAATATAGGTATAAAAGCGAACCCCCACATCTTGCAGATCGAAAACAAGCACATCGATGTTTTCCAAATCAGCCTCAGTAGGTTGTTTATGGGCGCCATATAAGGAGATGATAGGAATACCGGTTTTGGTATCTACAGCATTGTCAATGTGCGCACCAGCATCTGCACTTCCTCTAAACCCATGCTCTGGAGTGAATATTTTGGAAATTGAAACCTTTAAAGTCAATAAGGTATCTAGCAAGGAGACGCCCTGTACCATAGAGGTCTGATTGATTACCAAACCAACCTTTTTATTCTTTAAAAGCGGTAAATAGGCTTGTATTCGGGAAGCGCCAACTTCAATACTCGAAGCATTCTTAGTTGGTTGTGCCCATGAAGTGTAAAAACTCATAAGGGCTAAAAGCACTAATAATATAGGTTTCATAATTGTAGGTATCCGATACAAATCTAAAATAATAAAGGTAATTTAATAAGGATTATTGAATTTAGTATTACAAATAATGGTAACTTTGTTAGCTAAAAAAAACATATATGCAACAAGTAAAAAGTGGCGATGTGGTAAATGTTCATTATCATGGCCGATTAACAAGTGGTGAAACTTTTGATAGCTCAGAAGGCAGAGCACCTTTACAATTTGTAGTAGGAAGCGGTCAAGTAATTAAAGGTTTTGATGATGCTGTATTAAGCATGAAAGTAGGTGATAAATTAACGGTTACCATTCCAGTTGATTTAGCATATGGTCCTAAAAATGACCAAATGTTATTGGAATATCCACTCAACGAATTCCCTTCAGATATCCAAGCAGAAGAAGGTATGGAATTACACATGAATGATGCAGATGGTAATGTATTCCCTGTACGCATTGCTAAAGTATTGGAAGAGAGTGTAATTTTAGATGCTAACCACACACTTGCTGGTGAAGATCTAATTTTTGATTTAGAATTAATTTCTATCGAAGCATAAGATTTTAAATTTCAATATTTAAATACCCCCAAAGCAATTTGGGGGTATTTTTTTTTGATAAAAACAAATATCATATCTTATTATTACATTTGCTAAAACTATAAACCAATATGGCATTCCTACAAACTATTTTACTTCAAGCTAACCAAGAAGCTACTAAAGTTGCAGAGTTATCCCTTTTTGAATTATTAAAAGAAGGTGGACTATTAATGATTCCAATAGCAATTTGCTCTATCATTATGTGTGTAGTATTCATAGAGCGTTTTTTATACATCAAATCATTAGCCAAATTAGATCCTAATTTTAGTAATAAAGTAAAGGAACAATTAGAAAATGACAATAAAGCAGGAGCTATAAGTATTTGTAAAAATACACAGCACCCTATAGCTAGAATGATAGAAAAAGGCATTCAAAGAATGGACAAGCCCTACGAGCAAATTGAAAAATCGATGGAACAAGTAGGTAAATTAGAAGTATACCAAATGGAAAAAAACACTTCCATTTTGTCAACCATTGCAGGCATTGCTCCTATGTTTGGTTTCTTAGGTACCATTGCTGGAATGATTATTCTATTTTTTAATATCCAACACGATGGCTTTTCTTTAGAGCATATTGCAGGTGGTATCTATACAAAGATGGTAACCTCTGCTGTGGGATTAATTATCGGCTTACTTTCTTATGTAGCTTATAATTATATTAATGCACAAATAAATAAAGCCGTAAATAAAATGGAAGCTGCTGCTGCAGATTTTTTAGATACCATTGCTTAAAACTAGCTACCATGAATTTAAAAAATAGTTTAAGAAAAAACACGGAGCCACATACTTCTGCATTAAACGACATTCTATTTATATTGTTGTTTTTCTTTCTTATTATTTCTACATTAGCTAATCCTAATGTAGTAAAATTGAGCATTCCCAAAGCAAGCAGTGATACGAAATCAAAACAAACGATTATGGTTTCCATTGACTCCTTACAACAATTATATGTAGGCACACAAATGATCAATAAAGACTCCTTAAAAAACTCAATGCAAAGTGCATTGTTGCTTTCAAGCGATATCGATCCTACCGTTGTGATTAATGCCGATAAAAAAGCAAATGCCGATAATATAGTTTGGGTAATGAAAACAGCTCGTCTACTAAAATTAAAAACGGTTTTAGCAGTTGACAATAATTAATTTGTACGTTGCAAAATTCAAATTCAATATTATCTACTAGTATAGAATACCTTAAAGGAATAGGTCCACAAAAAGGTGCCTTATTACGAAAGGAACTAAATATTCACACCTACCAAGATTTATTACATCACTACCCTTTTCGTTATTACGACAGAACACAAATCTTACAAATCAATCAAATCAATGCCCAAACAGAAACCGTTCAGTTTATTGGCAAAGTAGATGATTTTTATGAAGAAGGAGAAGGTAGAAAAAAAAGATTGATTGTTACAGTCAAAGACGCCACTGGATCCATTGAATTAATATGGTTTCAAGGTATCAACTATATAAAGAAAGAATTAGAACACGGTAAATTGCTGCTCATCTTTGGGAAAATTAGCAATTTTAATGGGCATCTTAATCTAGCACACCCAGAAATAGAAAATTTTAATGAGCAGTCCTTAAATGCTGGATTACAACCGGTATATCCAAGTACTGAAAATTTAAAATTTAGAGGTCTAAATAATAAGAGCTTCGCGAAAACAACGAGCAATTTATTTGAAAAAATAAATGCTCGTGATATAAGCGAAAATCTACCTACAGCTATTTGCAAAAACTACAAGTTATGTTCTCGTTTCGAAGCACTTAAGTGGATTCATTTCCCAGAAAATAATGCACAATTAAATGCCGCTAGAAGACGTTTAAAATGGGAAGAACTATTTGTTTCTCAATTAAAAATAGCGCGCGTTAAAGCTTTTAATGAAGCTAGTAAAGGATACACCTTTGAAAAAGTAGGTGATCTCTTTAATACCTTCTATAAATCATACATTCCATTTGAACTGACTAATGCTCAAAAAAGAGTTTTAAAAGAAATTAGACAAGATACTACTACCGGATTTCAAATGAATCGTTTGGTACAAGGAGATGTAGGAAGTGGTAAAACAATGGTAGCCATTTTATCTATGCTTTTGGCATTAGACAATAATTTCCAAAGCTGCATGATGGCACCAACAGAGATATTAGCCAGACAGCATTTTGAAAGCATTACCAGTGTACTTGGGAATCTACCCATCAAAGTTGCCATATTGACGGGTAATACTAAAGCTAAAGAACGAAGAGTGCTTTTGCAAGAACTTTTAGATGGTGAAATTCATATTTTAATTGGCACTCATGCCTTAATAGAAGATACCGTACAATTCAAAAATTTAGGCTTAGCCATAATTGATGAGCAACATAGATTTGGCGTTGATCAGCGATCGAAACTTTGGAATAAAAATAAATTGGCCCCGCATGTTTTGGTGATGACGGCCACCCCTATTCCGAGAACATTAGCCATGACAGTATATGGAGATTTGAACAACTCCGTAATTGACGAGTTGCCACCAGGAAGAAAAGAGATTAAAACAATTTATAGAAACGAACAATATCGTTCAAAAATCATGGATTTTATTCGTTCTGAAATTGACAAAGGAAGGCAAGCCTATATTGTATATCCGCTGATTGAAGAAAATGAAAAATTAGCATACGAAAGCCTTACTAAAGGCTATGAACAAGTCAAGGTGTTCTTCCCAGATCATAAATATAAAATTGCCATGGTACATGGCAAACAAGAAAATGAATTAAAAGAACGAAACATGAATCGTTTCATCTCTGGTGAAGCAAACATATTAGTTGCCACAACTGTGATTGAAGTAGGCGTAAATGTGCCTAATGCATCTGTTATGCTTATAGAAAGCAGTGAGCGTTTTGGACTATCGCAATTGCATCAGTTGAGGGGTCGCGTAGGTCGTGGTGCTGAGCAATCGTATTGTATTCTGTTGGGATCGCATACCCAATCAAATGAAAGCAAAAGAAGAATGGAAATCATGTGCAGCACCAATGATGGATTTAAAATTGCAGAGGAAGATATGCAAATGCGTGGCCCAGGTGATTTATACGGAACAAAGCAAAGCGGTATTTTAAAATTCAGATTAGCGGATATTTTAGTAGATAAAGATATTTTGGAAGAAACTAGAACTGAAGCCCTAAAGGTTATAAAAGAAGACCCCAATATAGAAAACCCTCAAAATGAGCTCCTTAGGCAACTATTAAAAGAAAATGATTATCAATCTCATTGGAGTAAAATAAGTTAACAATCTAAGTAAAAATAAAATGTTAGTAAAAATTAAAGCACCATTAGCCTCAATTATAAATAAACATTCCAACAATTGGTTACTTTAACTTTAAAGAACCAAGTATTTCTAGTGAAATTAAATAATTAGACCTAATAGCTGAGCAAAATTTTGTACTTTTGCAATCGCTAAACCAACAAATACAAGCGAAGAATTATGATAAGTAGAAGAAATATTAGGATTAAAGTAATGCAATCGCTTTATACGGTTGCAACTATGGATGCTTTACAAACCGATGAAAGTAAAGCAAAATGCGTTAATATTTTAAATGAAAAACTAAATAGATCTTTAGATTTATTTGTTACAACGATATTATACATTCTAAAGGTTGCTCAATATGCAGAACGTAATGCACAATTAAATCAATCTAAATTAATTCCTACCGACGATGAATTACAAAACAACACTAAGATTGCAGGCAACTTATTCTTGTGGCAAATATTGTCTAATGAAACTTTTACCGAAAAAGTAAAAAGCAATCATTTAGAAGAGCAAGTAAATGAAGATTGGATTAAAAAAATATTCCAACAGCTACAACAAAGCGATTTATATAAAACCTATATCAAGAAGAAAGATAGAGAATTGAAATATGATAAGAAGATCATGCTTTTTATATGGGAACAATTAATGTTGAAAGACGAAGCTCTATTAGAACATTTCAGTGATGAATTGAATGGATGGGATGATGACAAGGATATGATTTTCATGTTAGTGGAAAATTTCTTCAAACACAATTCTACCTATAATTACTTACAATTAGTTTCAGAAGAAAAATTAGAATACGCACAAAATTTGATCAGGGCTGTAATTGAAAAAGATAGTATGTTCCAAGGCATCATCGAACCTAAATTAAGAAATTGGGATCCTGAGCGTGTAGCGCTAATAGATACTATTTTATTAAAAATGGGCATTTGCGAATTTTTATATTTCCCAACGATACCTACTAAAGTAACCATAAACGAATATATAGAAATTGCTAAGGTATACAGCACTCCTCAAAGCGGTCAGTTCGTAAACGGAGTATTAGACAATATTTGCAAAGGATTTGAAGCAGAAAATAAAATTAGAAAAACAGCTCATTTTAAAAAATAAATATGAAACGTTTTGCTCTTTACGCTCTAACCTTATCATTGGGATTAGCTTCTTGCAAAAACAATTCATCATCAGAAAACAATGATGGATTATTGCCAACCAACTTGGTAAACAATCCTATATCATTAAATCCAGATAGTAGTGCATTTAAGAATCTACCAACTATGGATTTTACTTCAACACTTCACGATTTTGGCACCATTCATGAAGGAGAAACCGTAGAATGGGAATTTGATTTTAAAAACAATGGTAAAAGCCCTTTAATCATCAGTGAAGCAAAAGGATCTTGTGGGTGCACGGTAGCAGAATTTCCAAAAGAACCAATCCCGGCTAGCACGACTTCTAAAATAAAAGTCAGTTTTAATTCTACTGATAAGCATGGATTTAATGAAAAACAAGTGACCATTAGTAATAATACCCAACAGGGCGTTCACTATTTAACGATAAAAGCAACTATTTTAGAAAATTAATGTATTTTTAAACCCAAATAAAAAAACAACTATGACAACTTTATTACAAGCTCAAGGCGGCGGAATGATCCAACCTTTATTCTTAATAGGAATGGTAGTGGTTATGTATTTCTTTATGATACGCCCTCAAGCTAAAAAAGCAAAAGAACAAAAGAAATTTTCAGAAAGCATCCAAGCAGGTGAAGATATCGTAACGACTTCTGGTATTCATGGCAAAATCAATCGTGTAAACGAAGATGGCACCTTAAAAGTAGAAGTTGCAAGCAATACGTATATGACATTTGAAAGAGCTGCAGTTTCTATGGAATTAACTACAGCTGCTCGTAAAAAAGCATAAGATGTTAAAAGTAGCCATTACAGGTGGTATTGGCTCTGGAAAGAGTTTGGTGTGCCAAGTGTTCAAAACACTTGGCATTCCTATATTTGATGCAGATGCCGTTAGCAATCACTTAGTAGAGCATGATGCAACATTAAAGACGGCTATAACTGAGCTGTTTGGCAAGGAAGCCTACAAAAACAATATTTATAATAGAAAATATATAGCTAGTATTGTTTTCAGTCAAGCCGAAATGCTTCAAGCTCTTAATGCGTTAGTACACCCTAAGGCAATTGAAGCCGCTAAACAATGGTTTGAAAAACAGCAAACACCATACGCAATAAAAGAAGCGGCTATACTTTTTGAATCCAATTCCGAAAAAGATATAGATATAATTATTGGCGTAACCGCACCAGAAAAAGTAAGAATTGAGCGTGTAATGCAACGAACAGGTTATAGCAAGGAAGAAGTTATAAAGAGAATGCAACAACAAATGCCAGATGAAGAAAAAATGGCAAAATGCAATTACGTTATCCAAAATAATGATACCGATGCAATACTTCCGCAAATATTACAAATACATCAACAATTAATAAACAAGAGCGTTACTACCCTATAATTCGCTTAATTTGCTCTTCTATATTTTTATTATTTGCAGGCTTTATTTCTTTTAATAAGTATCTAAGTTGATTGGCAAAGTTATTTTTAATCGTAGCTTTTGTTTCATTGACATAAAGCTTTTCTAATCCAGCAACTGCTTTATTTATAAAAGGTTCATTTTTATTTGTAATAACAAACTTAACTAAACCAGAAAAAAGTGAATTTAAATCCTCTCCATACATTTCATTTGCACAATGCATCATAAAATTTAAATCTTCAATAGCTGATGAGCCACCTAAAATTTTGAAACAAGATCTAATTACAAAATGATTTTTATTCTCTGTCAAATAAGCTCTAGCCATCACCAATGCATCTTCTTTATGTTGCAGCAAATTAGTTTGAAGCGCTTCCATCCTAAGTTTATAAGAGTTTGCTTTTAAGCAAATATTCGTTTCATTATCTGAAATTGGATGCTTCCATATATTGAGTAATTTTAATGCTGCTGCTTTTACTAATAAATTTTTAGAATTCATAAACAACTCAAATACTGGCAATTCAAAATCTGCTTGAACAACTTTATCTTGATTTTTTTCATTAATTGCATCCAATACAAACAAAGCAAATTCTGTAGAGTCGTTAAGCGCTTTTATAAGTAATTCTTTAAAGTCACTACCTATATTATGCCTAGTTATATAATTAGCACAAAGAGTATCTAACGCTATAAGTCTAGAAATCGGATTTACGGAAGCTAAATACTGTAAACGATACATTGCAGCAGTTTTCTGCTCTGTAATATTTCCTATTACTTCATGTTCATAATCAGGAATCACAAAAGCATTGGAAGTACTTGCAGGAAGAAAAACATCTTGTTGTGTCTTATTAATTTCTACCTTATGTAAAGTAACTACATTATTCTCTACAAGAGCAAAAGTCATGGGCAATCGATATATAATATTTGGATCTTCATTTTTTTGATCAACATGTATTTTGAGTTTTTTTGAAGAATCAATAAATTGGTAGGAGAACTTTAAAGAAGGATGACCACCTTTTATATACCATTGATTGAAAAACCAAGTCATATCCTTTCCTGTTACCTCTTCTACAGCTAATCTCCAATGTTGAAACTCAGCAGGTTTTAAAGCATTAGAAGTTAGGTATTTTTTTATTGACTGTTTAAAAGCTGCATCTCCAATTAGCAAATGAAGATGTCGTAATATGGCACCCCCTTTTTTATAGGTAATATGATCAAACACATCCTCTCTGCTTTTATAATAAACTCTATATAAAGGATCATCTACATAAGGTGCAAGCATCAAATAACTTTGTAAATCTTCATAGGCTAAATGATCAGCATGTGCTTTCCCGTATTTATACGTTCTCCATAATTGCTCTCCATAATTAGCAAAAGATTCATTAACGGTTAAGTGCGACCAAGATTCTGCCGTTACATAATCGCCAAACCATTGATGAAACAATTCATGCGAAACCACATCCTCGTGATTGCCATCTGCATAAGCAATACTGTCTTGATTCATAAATTCACCAAACAAACTAGCGCTGGTATTTTCCATGGCTCCTGAAACATAATCTCTAACTACGATTTGGCTATAGGTTTTCCATGGGTATAATACACCAGTATAGTTAGAAAAAAACTGCATCATTTCTGGAGTATTTTGAAACATCATATTAGCATAAGGCGCATAATCCGGTTCAACATAATATCTAACATCATTTGCTTGCTGAAACTGGGTAGTATACATTGAAAATTTTCCAATGGCAAACATCATAGCATAGGGTTGAATAGGTTGATTCATTTCCCAGCTGTCCTCTCTCATTAGGGGATCAACAGCTTTAGAGGATACTAAACGCCCATTACTTAATGTTTGAAAAGAATCAGGAACGGTTAATGTAATTTGTGTTGTAAAACGTTCATTGGGCAGATCTATGGTAGGTACCCAATGCGAATTAGATTCCGTCTCTCCCTGCGTCCATATTTGAACAGGTTTATTTTTTATCTTTTGACGATTATTGATGAAGTACAATCCTTTATCATCCGTAATAGCAGCACTACCGCCCTTAGGAGTCTTATTAGGATATGCCGTATAGGTCAAATCCAATACAATAGAATCCGACAATGGCGATTCAAAATCGATATATATATGCATAGAGTCGGCAGTATAGTTCAAAGCCAAAGTACCATTTTTGCTACTTGCTTTTACACTAGAAAACTCCATTGATTTTGCATCTAAAACCAATCTTTGTGCCGGATAGAAATAGGGCTTTATCGTTAAAACAGCATGTCCATCAGCACTTGCATTTTTATAATTAAATTGAAGCGCAACCTGTGTATGCAAAATATCCCAAACTCGATCTGGTGTATATCTAGGTAATTCGCTTGCTTTATTTGATTTTACTGAAACTGGATTTAAACTTACTTGTGTGGCATTTTTTGGCATTGTGCATTGTATTAATAACATGGTGCTCAAAACAAGTAATACGTTGAAAAAACGAGAAGTCATAATTACTAAAATTTGTTTGTCTATTTGAAAATATAAAAATACTTTTACAGAAAATAAAGATCATGTATAAAGTAAGCATACAAGGTAAAACTTTTGAAATAGATGAAAAAGAAATTTCCGATAATAATTCTCTAAATATTAGTGAGATTTCCCATCATTTTTACCAAGTGGCAGCTCGTGGAAAAAACCATACCGTTATCGTAGATAAAATAGATACACAACAAAAAGAAATTACCTTAAAAATAAATGGCGAGAAAAAAGTACTTCAAATTGAAGAACCAATTGATGTTTTATTGAAAAACATGGGGCTTGATTTGAAAGCTATGCAAAAAGTGGAACCCATTAAAGCACCCATGCCTGGCATGGTGTTAAAAATACTTGTAGAGCCTGGTCAGCAAATAGAAAAGGGGCAAGGTGTGTTAATATTAGAAGCCATGAAAATGGAAAATGTACTTAAATCTTCTGCAGCAGCTACGGTCAAATCTATCAAGGTGAGCGAAAAATCTGCTGTTGAAAAAGGAGCTATTTTAGTAGAATTAGTATAGATGAAGAAATATTTTTTTGCTCTCTACTTTATCTTGTTTTGTTTAAACACCAAAGGACAAAGCAATGCTTTCCTTTATATCGAAAGCAGAAACAATCAAGCATTTTATTTAACTATAGATAGCAACCGTTATCAAAGACATTTCAATACCTTACAAATTGTGCCTGAAGTACTTGAGGGTCCAATAGTTGTTTCTATTCAATTGCAAAACCAGCCAAAAGAGGTTTATAATTTTTATATTACGATGCCCTCTGCTTCTCACCGTTCCTTTTTATTAGATAAAAACCAAGAAAATCAATGGGTATTATTTGATTTTGAACGCAATTACACCCTGCATGCCAACAAAGAACAGGAGGATCAGGAATTATTTAAAAGTTTTCAATTGCTTCAGGCTAAATAAATTGAAACTTATTTATGCAGAATATTTAAAATTGTCAAAGTATTATTATCTTTGGCAGTCTATAATTTTTATTAAAATAAACCTATAAATATAAGCACATGCGTACAATTGCATTTCGTCAGGCCTTACGAGAAGCCATGGAAGAAGAAATGAGAAGAGATGAGACTGTTTTTTTAATGGGAGAAGAAGTTGCACAATATAATGGTGCCTATAAAGTTAGTCAAGGCATGTTAGATGAATTTGGCCCTAGACGTGTGCTAGATACTCCTATCACAGAATTAGGTTTTGCTGCAATAGGCGTTGGCGCTGCTATGAATAATACCAAGCCTATTATTGAATTTATGACTTGGAATTTTGCAGTTTTGGCATTAGACCAAATCCTAAATCATGCTGCTAAAACACGCTCCATGAGTGGCGGTCATTTTGGTTGTCAAATGGTTTTTAGAGGACCGAATGGTAGTGCCGGACAATTAGGAGCTCAGCACTCTCAAGCATTTGAAAGTTGGTATGCTAATATTCCAGGTATTAAAGTAATTTCTGTTTCTAACCCATATGACGCTAAAGGATTATTAAAATCTGCAATTAGAGACATAGACCCTGTAGTTTTCATGGAAAGCGAAGTTATGTATGGTGATATGGGAGAGGTGCCAGAAGAAGAGTATTTGATTCCAATAGGAAAAGCTGATATTAAAAGAGCCGGTACTGACGTAACTATTGTGTCTTACAATAAAATGATGAAAGTAGCCCTAGGCGCAGCTGAAGAATTAGCAAAAGAAGGAATTAGTGCTGAAGTTATTGATTTAAGAACCATACGTCCTTTAGACTGGCATACCATCGTAGAGTCCGTAAAAAAGACAAATCGACTAGTGATCGTTGAGGAGCAATGGCCATTTGCTAGTATTTCCTCTGAAATTAGCTATCGTGTTCAAAAAGAAGCATTTGACTATTTAGATGCACCAATTCGTAGAATTTGCTCTGCAGACACCAATATGCACTATGCTCCTACTTTAGTTAACTTATACTTGCCAGATGTTCCAAGAACGGTAGAATTGGTAAAAGAAGTAATGTATATGAAAAAATAGAATATATCAAGAATATTTTAGAAAAGCCAGCTTAAGCTGGCTTTTTTGTTACCATAAATAACCAACCAAAAGAGGGCTTTAAAATGTCTTTATTAGCGTAAAGAAAAAAACACTAAAACATCATTAAAACACATGAAATTGAATATTTTAGGAGTAAAAATTTATAAAATTAGCGTGGATAAATTAATTTTAAAACTGTTGTATTTTCAAATTAAATTATATAATTTTAGACGTTGAGAACTATCTTTTAAATACAATTTTAACAAATTGTATTTTGCTAGTTTTTACCTAATCATTAAACCGAATTATTTTTTTTTAAAATAGCATACAAATAACACACCTTATGGTTATTAAAATTTCTTGTAAACAATTGATTATTGCTTTTGG
>ENA-OUVC01001174-OUVC01001174.1-marine-metagenome-genome-assembly--contig:-NODE-1174-length-15882-cov-3.794053_pt1 | contig 15882 bp, 15 predicted proteins | sample MGYA00248622_ERZ508571 | MGnify/ENA primary metagenome ERZ508571 (study PRJEB26236, sample SAMN06267175) | marine metagenome | isolation source: Columbia River Estuary | place: USA:Columbia River... | reverse complement strand
AGAATCTTCATAATTAGAGATTTTAAATTCAAAAGGATTTATTACGTAATAAAATTCATTTTTTGTTTCTAAATTTTTTGTAATACCCATAGAACTTTTAGTTCTATGTAAAAAATACTGAAATCCTAAAGTCAATAATGGAAGATTAATATGTGAACTAAGTATTACTTCATTATTTGAAGAAACAAACATATTTGATTCTTCATTATTTAAATTGAATATTATCGGGTGATACATTACTAATATTGATATAATTTATCTATATATAAATTATATCAATTTTTTATAATAAAATTGATTTAATTTATATTTAAAAATATTAACATATACTTTATAATGGAAAATCATATAGATATATTAACAGATGAAATTCCTTCTATAGACATAGACATAGACATAGACATAGATAATTCTATAGCTCTTAATGTTGAATATAATAACAAAGATATTATAAAATTAATAATTTTAAATATTTTGAAGATGTTATATAGAAGAAAATGGATTGATTCATACATAGATGAATATAATAAATTAACTAAAAGTATTGATAATAAAACTACATTTGATTTTTTATTAAATGATAATTCATCATGTAGTATTTATTTCGTAAATGCAAAACTTACAACTATAACACAAAATACACCATTAGATGAATATTTATCTACAAATATCGAAGTTCACAAAATAATTATAGTTAAAGATATCGCAAAAAAAGTTGTAAAACAAATCTTAACAGAATATAAAAATACTGAATTTTTTTTTGAATATGAAATGTTAGAAGATCTACCTAATAAAAAATTTATACCTATTCATCAAATTATATCTCAAGAAGAAAAAAATGAATTATTAAGTAAATTTTCAGAATATGATTTAGCAAAAATTTTATCTACAGACATAATGGTCAGATATTATGGAGCAAAAATAGGTGATATATTCAGAATTATTCGACCAAGTTTTACTGCAGGTAAAAATGTCTTTTATAGAAGAGTAGTTTTAGGGACTTTAGATATATTATTTACATAAGAAAAAAAATATCATATTTTTAAATGCAAGTTGATATTATAAATATTTTTAAGCTCATTAAAACACAACAATTTAATAAAATTATTAATATTATAAAAAAAAAAAATATTAAAAATTTAGATATAAAAGATTCTAATAAAAATTATTTTATTCAATATATCATCACATATAATCAATATAAATTATTAAAAATTATATTACAATTAATAAAACAAAATATTATTACTATGCGGTTAGATATTTTAGATTTAGATGGAAGGTCTTTATTATATAATTGCATTAAATTTAATTATATTGAATTATTGAATTTAATATTACAATATAATACAACCAATATTGGTATTTCTATTCTAGACCTTAAGGATAGACTAGGATTAACGGCTTTACATTATTCAGTAATTTTTAATAATTATAAATGTTTTAAATTATTAATACAAAATAATGCAAATCCTTATTTAGTCTCGAATGATGGACATAATGTATTTCATGTAGCTTTATTATATGATCATATTGAAATATTAAACTATTTATTAGATCATAATTATTGTAAAAAAATAATGATTGTAGATTTAGATGTGCATCAAGGTAATGGTACTGCAAAAATCATGGAAAATAATCCAGATGTTTTTACATTTAGTATGCATGGCGCAACTAATTATCCATTTCGAAAAGAAAAATCAGATCTAGATATTGGGCTCGCTGATGGAACTAATGGTGAATTGTATTTATCTATTTTAGAGGATACACTTCCTAAGTTAATGCGTCAGGTAAAACCAGATTTGGTTTTTTATTTATCGGGTGTAGATATTTTGGAAACGGATAAGTTTGGAAAACTAAAAGTTAGTTTGGCCGAGTGTAAGCGTCGTGATGAATTTGTATTATCAAGTTGTAAAAAAAATAAAATTCCTGTAGTAGTAGCATTGGGAGGCGGCTATTCGCCAGATGTAAAAACTATTGTAGAAGCACATTGCAACACATTTAGGTTGGCAGCCGATTTATATTAAAAACTATAGCGTAAGCTCGTTATTAAATTACTTCCGGCAGCAACAATTCCAGATGAATAGGGCCTGTATCGCTGATTGGTTATGTTTTCCCACCCAAGGTGTATTTGTAATTTACCAATATTATAATTTGCTTTTAGATTGATTGTATACCAACTAGGGCAGAATGGCTTTCCACTCTTATCTACTGCATAAATAGCTGTTTTTGCCTTTTCGCTAGGCGCTAAATTTTCGCTATTTATTTGACCATTGAACTGTGTATTGAGTTCAAATGCAAATTGACCTTTTTGCCATTGAACAGCACTGCTGCCAAATAAAGGCGGTGCATGCCTAAGGGGCACTTGTTCATTTTTTGTATCATCCGTTTCATGACCTTCAATCCAATTAAGTTTTGTTTGCCATTTGATGTGCTTATTAAAAAATAGTTCCCAACCTAATTGTACGCCCCAAACTTTTGCATTTGCTACATTTTGTATGGCATTCACTCTACTTTTTGTCCCATCATAAATTATAGAGTCTTGCCCGTTAAAACTAAAAGGTCGATTGGTTAACGCATTGTTTAAAGTGGTTGTAAAAACAGATAAGTAATAATTTATTTTTTCTGGTTTATTATACTGTACACCAATTTCATAGTTCCAAGCATATTCCGGCTTTAGTTGATTGTTGGGTACAACAACATTGCCAGGCGCCGATTCAAAAACTTTTCCAATATCATCGATGTTTGGCATTCTAAATCCTGTAGAAGCAAGTGCGTTTAGTTGCAAATACGCGCTAGGTTTGAACACAAGCCCAATATTTCCTGTAAGGTTGCTATTATTAATATTAGACGATGTAAATGGAAATCTAAAAAAACTGGTGTCAAAGTTAGCTTTTGTTTGCCCCGTAGTATAGCGTAATCCACTTGAGAAATTCAATTTTTCATTAATTTCTTTTTTGAAACTAGTATATACTGCAAAAGAATTCCAGGTTGCACCATCCGGATAGCGAGTGGCAACTTTGGATATTAGATTATTTGCAATATTTAAATTCGCCGCTTTTGAACCTACTTCATTTCCAACCCATTCGGCGCCGTAAAAAATTTCTTCACCTTCATTAATAGCTTTGGTAAAATCTAAATTGATAGAAGTAGCATCTACATTTTCGGTTTGTGTTCTTTGATTATTATTGTTTCGTCTACGATCTATTCTATTTTCTTCATATTGTTGATAAGCGAAAACTAGTTTGGCTTCATTGTATAATGTAGTCGCTTTTTTATTTAGTATTTGCAGGTTTTGCATAGTCCAAAATTGAGGCCCATAGTTCCACTCGGCAAAACGTAAATTAACAGCAGCGTATTCAATTAATCTATCGTAGCGTGGTATATTTCCTGTTTTTGAATAATGGAATCCGTATTGAATATCCCAGTGCTCGCTTGGTTTATACCTTAATTTGGCGAGTAGATTATTTTGATGGTACCCCGATTGTTTTTGAACGTACGGGTTAGTATTTTTTACAACTACATCTTGGTTACCAATGCGGTCGATGTATTCTTTACGTAAATAACTGTCTTGGCCTCCATTTTTACCCATTTGTAAATCACCAAAATCACTGCTGGTTAAGCTGGTTAAAAAAGAAAACTTATTTGTAGCAATATTTATATTGGCGTGCGCAGTTTTTTCTTGATTCGCAGATGCATACCTAACAAATGCATCCCCTTTTATGAATGTTTTATTTTCTGTAGCAAATTTTGGTTGTAGGGTATGAAAATCCATAACCCCGCCAATAGCGTCACTCCCATACATTAATGATCCGGGTCCAAAAATTACTTCTGCATCTTCGAGTGCTAAAGGATCAAAGGAAATAATGTTTTGTAAATTCCCACTTCTGTAAATAGCATTGTTCATTCTCACCCCGTCCACCACAATTAATACACGGTTGGTTGCAAATCCTCTAATCATTGGGCTACCGCCACCCATTTGACTTTTTTGTATAAATACTTCACCCGTTACACCAATCGCATCGGCCATGGTTTGTGGGTTTTGTAAGCGTTGTTGTTTAAAATTAAATTTGGTTATGCGGTTGGGAACTTCATTTATTTTTCTTTCCCAACGGTTGTAATAAACGCTAACTGGGCTTAGACTATTTGTAGTGTCTTTGGTGACCTGAGCATATAAATAAGGAAACGGTAATAAAAATAAAACAACAGCGAGGATGGTATTTCTATTATTGAAGCAGTTAATTTTCAAGCCTAGGTATTGATTGATTTAGTATTTAGCGTATGAACTTTCCTATAATTGTTCATCTCTTTGTTCTATATGGGATATTTTACAAAAATAGAGTAAACTTCTCTTCAATTTGAAGCAAAATCGCAATAGATTTATTTAATTTTGTTAGATGTTTAACCGTTTGACGACTTTCGTCGTATTGTTTCTCATATCAAATTATTGTTTTTCACAAAGTGATAGCACAGCTCAATTTAAGGTGAGTGGGTATTTGGAAACTTATTATAGTTACGATTTTTTAAAACCTACAACAACTCCTAAGCCAGATTATAATTACAATTATAAAAATCACAATCAACTACGTGTTAACCTGGCTTTTGTAAAAGCGAATTATACTTCTAAAAAATTTAGATCCAATTTGGCTTTGATGGTTGGAGATTATGCCAAATACAATTTGAGTGCTGAGCCTGGATGGGCCAAACCCTTGTTTGAAGCGAATGTTGGATTTAAACCTTTTAAGCAGCATGCTATTTGGATTGATGCTGGTGTAATGCCTTCTCACCTTGGTTTTGAAAGCGCTATTGGAGGTGACTGTTACAATGTTACCAGGAGTATTTTGGCCGAAAATTCACCTTATTACGAGTCAGGGTTAAGGGTAAGTTATACCGACCCCAAAGAAAATTTGTATGTGGCTTTACTTGTGCTTAATGGATGGCAAAAGATTCAAATGCCCACTTCAAATTTTACACCAAGTTTGGGTGTTCAGATCAATTATAAAGCGGCTAAAAACCTTACCCTCAACTACAGCAATTTTATTGGGAACGTAAACCTTCATCCTATAAATGCATTTAGAACTTTTCACAATTTCTATGCTATTTATGATGCAACGGAGCGAAGCTCTTTTATATTTGGCTTTGATATAGGCACTCAAAAATCTAAACATACAAATACTGCCATTTGGTATACGCCTGTTTTTATTTCAAAAATTAAGCTAAATAGTAAGCATACAATCGCTGGTAGGATCGAGTATTATCATGATAAAAATGAAATCATCATTCCTACGGCTACCCTAAATGGCTATCAGACTTTTGGAGCATCCATGAATTATGATTATCAGATCTCATCCAAAATGCTTTGGCGTGCAGAGTTGAAGCGTTATGCTTCAAAAGACCCGATATTCAACTACGCTCAACAGCACGGAAACCATACTGCTGCTACCATTGCGTTTATCGTAAGATTGTAAACGTTAAAATTCAATTTTTTCACTTCAAAATTTGCGTTTAAAAGGGAATGACTTAATTTCACAAATAATAACAAACATTAGTTAATGGGAAAGATATTGGTTATTGGCGCTGGTGGGCAACTAGGTACAGAGCTAACAAAAGCTTTGGCAGAAAAGTATGGTAATGATAATATTATTGCTACAGATTTTCAGGATGCAGTAAAAGTTAAATTTAGTTATTGCGGTTTTGAAACATTAAACGTAATGGATAAAGCGGCGCTCGCTTTAATTGTCGAAACACAGGGCGTTACTCAGATTTATCATCTTGCTGCCATTTTATCTGCGGCTGGTGAAAAAAATCCATTGCATGCATGGGACTTAAATATGGTTGGGCTTCTCAATGTTTTAGAAGTTGCTAAAACACATAAAGTAGATAAAGTATTTTGGCCTAGTTCTATTGCTGTTTTTGGTCCTAACACCATTCATGAACAAACGCCACAACAAACATTTAAAGATCCTAACACGGTGTATGGTATTTCTAAATTAGCCGGTGAACACTGGTGCGAGTATTATTACAATACCTATGGGGTAGATGTTAGAAGCATTAGATACCCAGGATTAATTGGCTATAAATCTTTACCAGGTGGCGGTACAACAGATTATGCGGTTGATATTTATCATAAAGCGGCGCTATCTGAAAAGTTTACTTGTTTTTTAAATAAGGACACTTTTTTACCCATGATGTATATGGATGATGCCATTAACGCTACACTACAATTAATGGATGCAGATAAAGAAAGTTTAAGCATTAGAACGAGCTATAATATTTCGGGAATGAGTTTTTCTCCAAAAGAAATTTATCAAAGTATATTGGCTTTTTATCCGAATTTTGAAATTGAATACCAGCCTGATTTTAGACAACAAATTGCCGATAGTTGGCCAAACAGTATCGATGATAGTGTTGCTAGAAAAGACTGGAACTGGAAGCCTGCCTACGATTTATCAAGTATGACGGCAACCATTGTAAAAAACTTACCAGAATATTTCAATTACAATACAACAAAATAAATCATGTACGATCAATTTAAACCAGTATTGGTTAAGGAGTTAGAAGGGATTAAAGAAGCTGGACTTTTTAAGAACGAAAGAATAATTACATCACCGCAAGCGGCTGAAATTACAATTGCAGGTGGGAAAGAAGTTTTAAATTTTTGTGCCAATAACTACTTAGGTTTATCGTCTCATCCAAAAGTTATTGAAGCTGCCAAAGCGGCTATTGATACACATGGATTTGGTTTATCATCTGTACGATTTATTTGTGGTACACAAGACATTCATAAAATACTAGAACAAAAAATAGCTGAATTTTTAGGTACAGAAGATACGATTTTATATGCCGCAGCATTTGATGCGAATGGTGGTGTATTTGAACCACTGTTTGGTGAAAAGGATGCCATTATATCTGATGCGCTAAATCATGCTTCAATTATTGACGGCGTAAGGCTAACAAAGTCTATGCGCTACCGTTATGAGCATAACTCGATGGAGGATTTAGAAGTAAAATTAAAAGAAGCTATTGCTGCTGGTGCACAACAAAAAATTATTGTAACAGATGGTGCGTTTTCGATGGATGGCACCATTGCTCAATTAGATAAAATTGTTGAATTGGCTGAAAAATATGAGGCGCTGGTAATGACAGACGAATGTCACTCATCTGGATTTTTAGGAAAAACGGGTAGAGGCGTTCACGAATTAAAAGGTGTGATGGGCAGGGTTGATATCATTACGGGAACGCTTGGTAAAGCCTTAGGTGGTGCATCGGGTGGCTTTACTTCTGGACGCAAAGAAATTATTGAACTACTAAGACAACGCTCTAGACCTTATTTATTTTCAAATACACTAGCCCCATCTATTACAGGTGCTTCTATTGCTGTTTTTGATTTACTATCTCAAACCACAACGCTTAGAGATACATTAGAAGAGAACACCCAATACTTTAGAGAAAAAATTACGGCTGCCGGTTTTGATATAAAACCTGGTACACATCCTATTGTTCCAATTATGTTGTATGATGCGGTGGTGTCTCAAAAAATGGCAGAAAAATTATTAGAAAAAGGTATTTATGTAATTGGCTTTTACTATCCAGTTGTACCAAAAGGGCAAGCAAGAATTAGGGTGCAAATTTCTGCAGCACATACGAGAGCTCACCTAGATCATGCGATTGAAGCATTTATCGAAGTTGGAAAAGAATTAGGGGTTATAAAGTAATGATTGAATTAGAGCAAAGTAATCCAGCTTTAGCGATATTTTAATTTATTTTTTATAATTTCAGTTGATGAAACCTTTATTTAAAAAAGCAGCAGCTGTTGTATTCATCTGTTTTTGTACTATCAACAGTACGTATAGTCAAGCTATCACAGCACAGGCACCTACTACATCAAATAATGCAAAGTATAGTAAGGACGTAAGTTCTGAAACTGCTATTATCAATGCATTATACGAGGTGATTTCTGGTGAATCGGGAGAGGCTCGCGACTGGGATAGATTTAAAAACTTGTTTGTTAAAGACGGTTTATTGATTCCCACTACTAAATCTGCAACAGGCGTTTTTGGCTACCGAACCATGACACCCAACGATTACATAACCATGTTTAGCACGCGAATCAAAACTGGTTTTTTTGAAAAAGAACTAAAGCATGAACTGGTATCTTATGGTACCATTGCACATGTATTTAGTACTTATGAAACGCGTGAATCTAAAAACGGCCCTATTACCAATAGAGGGATTAATAGTATTCAACTATTTTTTGATCAAAACAGATACTATATCGTTAATGTCTTTTGGTGTGCAGAGAGTATGGGTTTTACGCTACCTGCTGCTCGTTTGCAATAGTTTAATTTTTAATAAAAGGTAATTTGATCACAGAAGGGTATTGTTTTGAATGGTGAATTTTATTCTCCACTACAATGCCTTTTGATTCATCATAGTTATTACCGCCTGTGTTAAGGTTACGATCGAATCTGGGGAAATTACTACTAGATACTTCGATGCGTATTTTATGACCTGGCGCAAAATAGTTACTGGTCACCATCGGTGTTAAATCTACTTTATATACTTTGCCTTTCTCCATAAATACTTCTTTATCGTAACCCTCTCTGTAACGAAGGCGCTGAATGGTTTCATCTAAATTATACGCTTTACCATCAGGATACACATCAATTAATTTAATGGTTACGTCTGTATCTGGTCCTGTGGAAGAAACAAAAAGAGTAGACTCTATAAAGCCTGTAATTTCAACACCCTCTTTTAATTCATCAGAAGTATATACCAAAATATCATTTCTTAATTCCATTTGTGATTGATCAAAGCTGCCGCCTTGAACCGCATTACCCGTACAGCAAACATTACCCCCATTTGAACTTACCGGATTCATTGGGTCATAGGTAAATGCGTCAGGCATGTCTTTATTAGGCACTGTTAGTGTTAATGCGCCATCGCCATTTCGGGTATTGGCTTTACCTGCACTTGATAAATAAAAACTTTTGATGTCGGTATTAGGCAAAGGAAAGCTTTCCGATTGTTGCCATTTATTAGCACCCATTGTGTAGTAACGAACGCGCGGCTGCGTAGTTTTAAAATTATTTTGCGCACCTTTTAATAGCATATCAAACCAACCCCAAGTTAATTCATCATAGTTTAACCTGGCATCGCCTACACTTCTTTCTCCAACAATGGTGTTTTCTGTGGCACGCTTGTACGAGCAGTGTAAAACAGGCGCAATAACTAGGTATTGATTATCGGCTACCGATTTTGATTTTGCTGCATTTCTTACATGATTGAAGAGTGCAATATTAGGCGCTGATGAAACATCGTACCAGCTCACAAACCAGTATGCAGGCACTTCTAATGGCATATTGTCGTGATAAAGTCCACCGTTAAACCAAGCTGGATCGTTGGGTTTTCTTACGGCCATTTTTTCGTAAATGCCATTAGCACCTTGTGCATTTTTGATGATATCTAAAACAGGTAAATGTTTTAATCCTTGTGCCCAATCTACTTTTGGCATTTCAGGCGCCATGTCATAAAACTTTTGAATGCGTTGCAAATCTTTTTGTTGAATACCCGCTGGAAGCCTTGGTGCCATTAGATCGTGCTGGGTACCATATAACCAAGGAGTAAATAACATTTGTTGCGCGCCACCTCTATACCAGTTGCCCTGCTCCATAAATTTACCTACTTTTCCCACGCCTGCTCCAAAACCTTGTGCTACCATCGCTGCTAGGGCTGGATGATTTTGTGAAGCAACAGCCATCTGCCATTCGGCAGTAGAAGAACAACCAATCAATCCAACTTTACCGTTGCTCCATGCTTGCTTGCTCATCCATTCAAGTGCATCATATCCGTCGGTAATGGGCGTACCTAAAATATCCCATTCACCTTCTGAAAAAAATCGTCCACGTTCGTTTTGAACAACATAAACATAACCCCTGCTTACTGCTTGGTAAGCATCTTCTAAAGTGCGTGTCGTCATTTTTCCATCTACCCAAGTATTAAAATTGTACGGCGTACGAGAAAAAACAATCGGGTGTTTACCATCTCCCTTTGGGCGGTAAATATCAGTAGCTAGTCTAATACCATCTCGCATGGGCATCATTACTTTTTGATCAATCACTGCTATCGAATCTAGTTTTCTATAAATGCTAGCGGTGTCTTGTGCAGAAGTAGTGGTTGTAATTGCAGCGCATGCAAATAGACCAATGGCAAGTAGGATTGTTTTATGAAAGCTCATTGTATTCGTTTTTATCCTTAAATATACGATTCTAGTAGTATAAAATTACTAGATAATTATACTTGGTTAATTTCTTAGTAGGTATATTTACTAAACAAGAAAATAATCATCTATGTGGCAAGAAACAAACAATCAACTTAAATGTAGTTTTAAGTTCAATAATTTTATAGATGCTTTTGCGTTTATGACTAAAGTGGCTTTTGCTGCTGAAAAACTCAACCATCACCCCAATTGGAGTAATGTGTACAATCAAGTGGACATTGTTCTAACTACGCATGATGCTGGTAATACGGTTACCGAAAAAGATTGGCAACTTGCCAAAAAAATTGATGAAATTTATGGTCACTAAAATACTTTTTTATGCCCTTCTCTAAACTACTCCTAAGTTATATACTCACGTTTGTTGTTTTTTTTATCATTGATATGACCTGGCTCGGATTTATCGCAAAGGATCTATACCGAAAACACCTTGGTGGATTTTTATCGGATCAAGTAAACTGGACCGCTGCCTTTATTTTTTACTTCTTATTTATTGTTGGTGTATTTATATTCACCATTATGCCAGCTGTAGAAAAAAATTCATTAACATCCGCAATAACACTGGGTGCATTATTTGGATTTTTTACTTATGCTACTTATGATTTAACCAATTTGGCAACTTTAAAGGGATGGCCGTTGAGCATTGTATTTATTGATATTATTTGGGGTACTGTTTTAACCGCAATCGTGAGTACAGCTGGTTTTTATATTGTAAAATATTTTCAATAAAATGTTGGCTACCATTTTTCAAATAGGGTTATTTATTTGTTGTTATGCGAGTGTTTGGTTTATCATTTCTTTACGCGTTAAAAGAAATGATATTGCTGATATAGCCTGGGGACTAGGTTTTGTAGCCATAGTATTTTTTCTTTATTTTACCCAAACGCCAACATTACAATCAGTTATTGTTTACATACTGACTATTATTTGGGGTATGCGTTTGGCTATTCATATTGGGTTAAGAAGCAAAGGGAAACCCGAAGATTTCAGGTATAAAAAATGGAGAGAGGAGTGGGGTAAGTATTTTTTGCTTCGATCTTATTTGCAAGTGTATCTTTTACAAGGTTTTTTCATGTGGCTTATTAGCCTACCAATAATTGTGGTATCGATGTCCAAAAATCAGGCTATCAGCCCATTTGTATTGGCTGGATCAATTATTTGGCTAATTGGTTTTGCATTTGAATCGATTGGTGATTATCAGTTAATGTTATTTATAAAGCGTAAGCAAAACAAATCTGATATCATGCAAACAGGTTTGTGGAAATATACGCGTCATCCAAATTATTTTGGTGAAGTTTTAGTATGGTGGGGGATTTTTATAATAGTATTGCCGCTACAGTATGGACCCTGGACAATAATTAGTCCAATCATCATTAGCTATCTATTGCTTTATGTATCTGGTATACCTATGCTTGAATCAAAGTACGCGCACAACCTGGCATTTCAAGACTACAAAAAAAGAACCAGTGCTTTTTTTCCAATGCTGCCTAAAGTTTAATCTTTATTCCTCCGTTTATTACAAAACCTTCTACGGGTGCATAGATATCTTTGAATACAGGATTAAAAATACTGCCTGTAAAAATTTGATCAAATCTTGATTGTCTGGTATTGGTGAAGTTTTCAAAATTGATAAAGAGTGACCATTTCTCCCAAAGTTTTTCTGCCATAAATCCTGTAATCCAGTAGGACTTTCCAAAGCTACCATCACTTAAACCTTGTTTTCCAATATAGTATGCTTCTAAGCCTAATTTGAGTTTATCCTCAATTTCATACATCAATACATTATTAAGTCGATGGCGTGCAGTGAGGGGTAGTAATTGCTTTGAATTTTTAAAATTAGTGTTAGCGTCTGTATACGTATACCCAATAAATAATTTGAAATCTTGATAGGTAAATCTAAGATTCGTTTCCATGCCTTTTGTATCTATATATCCATCTGCATTTTTAAATTCAAGTTTATTGGATGCTGTATTATTGAGTACTAAAGGATGATCTAGTCTAGTATAGAAAAAGAGTTGATTAAAGCTTATTCCTACATCCCCAATGGAAGTTTTATAATTGATATCCCAGTTTACGCCTTTAGATCGTTCATTTCTTGAATTGATTAAATCAATGGGCAGTATATTTCTAAATTGTCTTCGCTCTGCTTCTTCTGTAAAAATGGTAGGTGTTTTATATCCAAATCCGCCTCCAATTCGAGTTGTGAAATTTGAACTGAGCTTAAACATAGTAGCAATTCGGGGCAGTAGTTCAAATCCAAATTCATTAACATGATCTCCCCTTAGTCCAGTTTCTATAACTACTTTTTCATTGATTGACCAAGCGTTTTGAATAAATACACCGACTGTATTGTATCGGTAATCAATCTTATCTTGATTGATGTTATTTGGCTTTTCTGCTATATTTTCTGTGATTAAATTAGTTCCAATCACCCAGTCGGAATGAAGTCCTTTTTTATTCCATGATAGCTCGGTAAAAGATGATTGCTGTAGCGCATCAAATGTATAATCAGGGATTGACAGTATTCTATTAAATCTGCTATAACTGTTTTTAAATTGTAATGTTGAATTGTCAGCTAACCGATTTACTATACCAAACTGAGTGGTTATTCTATCGGTATTGTTTTTTTCATAAAATCCTTTAATCCCGTTATTGATATATTGCATGCTCCCACCAATTCTATTTTCAGTCATGTATGAGATTCCAAAATCGGTGGTTGTTTTATTGCCATACAAAAAAATACGAGGATTGATTGTGTATCGCTGAAATTTAGGAATTGCCGTCAATCCAATAGAAGCCGGATCAAATGCAGTATTACTATTGCTGGATGCAAAAACAGTAACGCCAACCTTCTTAAACTTTTGACTATAAAAACTACTAAGGTCCAATCCGCCAGCAGAAGTGGCATTTGATAGAAAATCCAAACTACGTTTTTGCGTAGGCGTTTTAGACACAAGATTTACAATACCTGCTATGGCTCCTCCGCCAAAAAGTGTAGAGGATGCGCCTTTAATAACTTCAACCTGCTTGAGGTCTAATGGAGCAATTTGTAAGAGCGAAAGGCTTCCCGAAAAACCGGAGTACATGGGATATCCGTCTCTTAATATTTGCGTGTACCTTCCATCTAATCCCTGAATTCGGATGCCTGCATTAAACGAAGTAGCTGATGTTTGTTGCGTTTGAATACCTGTACTTTCATTTAACATCATTCTGATGTCTCCGGGTTTCATATTTCCTTTTTCTGTGAGCTCTTCTCCAGATATAACTTCAGTTCTAGTAGGTGTATTTGTAATTGTTCTACTAATACGTGTTGCAGTTACAACAATGTCTTCTTGCTCTTCTTCGATTTCTTCGAGTAATACTTCTTGAATTGTATCAGGTGTTTGAGGAATTGTTATGGTTATTTCCTTTTCGGCAAAACCAACATACGAAATGACTATAGAATAAGTGCCCTCTAAAATTTGTTTGAATAATACAGAACCTGAACTATCAGCGATAGCTATTTTATTGAGTGCTATAATTTTTGCACTAGCACCTGAAAGCGGCTCTTTGGTTTCCGCATTTTTGATGATTAATTTTAAATTAGTTTGGGCATGTACGTAAGAAATGGAAAAAATAAGGGAAAAGCATATCCAGATAAGTGATTTCATTCAATCATGTTTTAAAGTATAAAAGTACTTCATGAAATAAGGCGGAGCTTACTATATTGAGAAATTTTATTTACACTAAGCTAATGGGGTTCATATATCTTGTACAGGATTGTAATAATGGTTAAGTATCAATTCTTTTAAAATTCTTTTTTGTTTAATTGTGAGAGAAGTTTTGTGTTAAGTTCTTTTGCTGTTTTTATAACATACAGGTAATAGCCACAGCGACTCTCGATTTTATTAACTAACAATCTAAATTCTGGATCCATAATCCTTTTTCTTAGAGCTGGAATCGATTTAAAATCCTCTACCTGATCTGAGCTTGATCTTGTTTGGAAAGGTAATTTTTCAATTGATTTAATAATAAAACCAAATCCAAAAGTTTTGCCTACAAATTCATTATAGTCATTGTCTAATAATGTATTGTTTACAACAAGTTTGCCATATAAAGCTTCATAATACTCTGCAATAAGTTTTTTGGTTTCATTGTTTTTAATAAAGCTTAAGCTACCAGAAGAGATCGTGTTTTTATATGAAGCATTATTAATAAAGAGGGCTACACTAAATGTCGTATTTAAATATAGTGTAACTACTGAATCAATTAGCTGATTTTCATTCATTTCTTGATGACTAAATGCAAAGGAAAAATCCTTCATTTTCTCAAATTTCACCAAAGAATTACTGTATTCATCTATTCTTTTATCAATTTGAACTGAATCTTGTTTTAAATCATCAATCATGGCAATCAAATTTTGATTTTTATGATTATCTATGACTTGATGTTCTCTTATATTTTCGGCAAAAAAGCCCAGCGTAACGGCTGCAAATAACATGATGAACTCCGTGATGTATTCAGACCACTTTTTCTTATGGGTAGGATGGTGCGGATGATGTACTTCCATTTTATTAGTATTATAGTTCAAAATAAGATAATGTTTGCAATTCTAATCATTCATCTAAATTCAGCCTTATTTTAACACAAAAACGCCCAGATTGGCTGTTATTAACCACAAACAAAAAGGGTCTATGCCTTTGACAGCATTAACCCTTCAAGAGATTGAGAATTGGATTTGGTTTGGAAATTAATTTTTGCGGGAAATCGATATTGGCTGACTCTGACAATTTGGTAGATTTAATTAAAAGTAAATGTTTCACTTTAGTGCAACATTTATTCATATATTTGCAATGTATAAGAAAATAAGAACAATTGTTTTTTACAAAGAATACTTTCAAGATTTTTTCTCTCTTCAAAATGATAAGGTTAAGGATAAAATTATCTGGACACTGACTTTAATTGAAGAATTAGAACGGATTTCAGGACATTATTTTAAGTATATAGAAGGAACAGACGGATTATATGAAATTAGACTTCAATTAGGGAGTGATATTCTCAGAATATTCTGCTTTTTTGATTCAGGAAAATTAATAATCATAATAAACGGGTTTCAAAAGAAAACACAAAAAACGCCAAAACAAGAAATTGTAAAGGCTTTAAAAATTAAACAGGATTATGAAAACGAGAAATAATACTTTCACTTTAGAACAATTTAAGGAAAAAAATTATGGGGTAAAAGGAAGTTCTAAACGTGAAAAATTAGAATCAGGGTATCAAAATTTTAAATTGGGTGCTTTACTTCAAGAAGCAAGGCTAGTTAAGGGACTAACGCAAGAAGAATTAGCTGAAAAAGTAGGTACTACAAGATCTTATATCTCTAAATTAGAAAATGATATTAAAGAGGTAAGGCTTTCAAATCTTCAAAAAATTGTTGAATTGGGGTTGGAAGGGAAATTGGAACTTACTATTAAACTATAGAAATATATCTAAGCTAAAATAACCAATTGCTGTGAATATTGCACAGCGTAATAAAACGCCTAAACTACACCAAAAAACCATTTTATTGGTAGGTACATTAAAGCCTACCCCAATACCAATACTTATAGGAGCTCCAACACTCATTG
>ENA-OUVC01001170-OUVC01001170.1-marine-metagenome-genome-assembly--contig:-NODE-1170-length-15905-cov-3.693644_pt1 | contig 15905 bp, 14 predicted proteins | sample MGYA00248622_ERZ508571 | MGnify/ENA primary metagenome ERZ508571 (study PRJEB26236, sample SAMN06267175) | marine metagenome | isolation source: Columbia River Estuary | place: USA:Columbia River... | reverse complement strand
TTCTTACCCCTATCTCACGTTTTTGAACGCACAGCCACCTATCACATTTGCATAGCAAAGGGCTGTAAAATTGCCTTTGCTCAGAGTTTGGAGCTACTAGCCAAAAACATGGGCGAAGTAAAACCTACAGTTATGAGCTGCGTTCCTCGTTTATTAGAGCGCATTCACGATAAAGCCATGAAAAATGGCACATCGGCAGGTGGTTTAAAAAGTAAAATATTTTTATGGGCTTTAGAAGTAGGTAAAACCTACCGAGAAGTACAAGAATCTGGTAAAAAACCTGGTTTAGTACTTAGTATACAACAAAAGTTAGCCGAAAAACTAGTTTTCAGTAAAATTAAAGAAAAAACCGGCGGGCGATTAAAATTCATGATCTCAGGTGGAGCTGCCTTGCCTAAAAACGTAGGCGAATTTTTCGGGAACTTGGGCATTAAAATTTTGGAAGGCTTCGGCTTAACCGAAACCTCACCCGTAATGGCCGTAACCGAATACCACCGTCAAGTGTATGGCACCGTTGGCCGGGTAATACCAGGCATTGAAGTGGGTATACAAGATGTAGAAAGCAAGCAATTTATTGCCATACAAACACACGATAGCTTTAACGAAGCATTTGAATGCGGCGAAGGCGAAGTGGTAGTGCGTGGCCACTGCGTAATGAAAGGCTACTGGAACAAAGTAGAAGAAACTGCCCAAGTTTTAGATAAAGATGGTTGGTTCCACACGGGCGATGTAGGCCGCTTTTTTAAAGGAAACCTGCAAATTACCGACCGTATTAAAAACATGTTGGTAAACGCTTATGGCAAAAATATTTACCCAACACCGGTAGAAAATACCTATCTAAAAAGCCCAAAAATTGAACAGGTATTCCTTATTGGCGATAAACAAGAGTACATTACGGCCATTTTGGTGCCCTCTCGAGAAAGTTTACAAGATGAGTTTAAGTTGAGTGACGACTTCTTTAATGCTCCTGAAACCTTCATTACAGATGAAAAAATGATAAACTGGGTAGATGAAGACATAAAGCACCTATCCAACGAATTGGCAAAATTTGAGCGTATTAAACATTTCAAACTCAAACGCAATCCTTTTACTATAGAAGATGGCGAAATTACACCGACACTAAAAGCCAAACGAAAGGTAATTGAGCAAAAATATGCCGATGCCATTAGCTCCATGTATACCGAAGACGAAAGTTAACAAAAGTACATAGGGTAAAAGAGCATCGAATTATTTCGGTGCTCTTTTTGTTTTTGGCCTTGTTGAAACACATTTTACGCATAAAAACCCTATTTTTGCACAAATTTGAAACGAACATATGAGTATAGGTTTATCTGAACAAGAAATTTTACGCCGAGAGGCCATGGCCGAGTTACGCAACTTGGGCATTAACCCCTATCCTGCTGAAGCTTTTGACGTAACAGCCAATGCCAAGGATATTAAAGAAAATTACGAACGCGATAAAACTGCTTATAAAAATATCCGCATGGCCGGCCGTATCATGACCCGCAGAATTATGGGTAGTGCGTCTTTTGCCGAAATTCAGGATGCCAGCGGACGTATTCAAATTTATTTGAACCGCGATGAAATTTGCCCTACTGAGGACAAAACCCTATACAATACCGTATTTAAAAAACTATTGGATATTGGTGATTTTATTGGCCTAGAGGGCTATGTTTTTACTACTCAAACCGGCGAAATTTCTGTACATGTTACCAAAATGACGGTATTATCAAAATCGCTAAAACCCTTACCTATTGTAAAACGAGATGAGGAAGGAAATATTTACGACGGCTTTACCGACCCGGAATTGCGCTACCGCCAACGCTATGTAGATTTAACCGTAAATCCGGAGTTTAAAGATATTTTTATTAACCGCTCGAGAGTTATTAATACCATGCGTGGCTATTTCGATAGCCAAGGCTGGATGGAAGTAGAAACTCCTATCCTGCAACCGGTACACGGCGGTGCAGCCGCTCGTCCGTTTAAAACACACCACAATACGCTCGACATGCCTTTGTTTTTGCGTATTGCCAACGAACTCTACCTAAAACGCCTGATTGTTGCCGGATTTGATGGCGTATATGAATTCGGTAAAATGTTCCGTAACGAGGGCATGGACCGCACGCATAACCCCGAATTTACTTCCATGGAAATTTACGTGGCCTATAAAGATTATATCTGGATGATGGCCATGGTAGAAGAATGCTTAGAAAAAGTAGCTCTAGCTACCAACGGTTCTTCGAAAGTAAAAGTAGGCGAACACCTCATTGAGTTTGCCGGACCGTACGAGAAATTATCGATGTACGATTCGATTAAAAAATATACCGGCATTGATGTTTCCGAGCAAGACGAGCAAGGTTTACGTAGCATTTGCAAAGACCTTGGTATTGATGTAGACCCAAGTATGGGCCGTGGTAAATTAATTGACGAAATTTTTGGTGCCAAAGTAGAAGCTAACCTCATTCAGCCTACCTACATTACCGACTACCCTATTGAAATGACTCCTCTAGCGAAAAAACATCGCAGTAAAGAAGGCCTGGTAGAACGTTTTGAACTGTTTGTAATGGGTAAAGAAATTGCCAATGCCTATACTGAACTAAACGACCCCATAGATCAGCGGGAACGTTTCGAAGACCAGCTTAAATTAGCCGACCGTGGCGACGAAGAAGCCATGGCCATGGATGAAGACTTTTTACGTGCCTTGGAATACGGCATGCCGCCAACCTCTGGCTTAGGTATTGGTATAGACCGTTTGGTAATGTTGATGACCAACCAAAGCACCATACAGGAAGTATTGTTCTTCCCGCAAATGCGACCCGAGAAAAAAGCGAAAGTGGTTTCTGTAGAAGATTTTACCGCTTTGGGCGTACCGGCTGAATGGGTACCCGTATTGCAAAAAATGGGCTTTAATAGCCCCGAAGAATTAAAAGCAGGCAACCCTAACAAAGTATTTAACGATTTGGGTGGCATGCGCAAAAAGCTAAAACTCGACATCGCTATGCCCGATAAGGATTTGGTGATGACTTGGTTTGCCTAAACAAAAGCCCCTCGAAATTCGAGGGGCTTTTTGTTATCTGTAACCTCTTACTTGTTGAGATTTATCTAGCTGGCCCATTTGCGCCTGCATCATTTTTATCTGTTCGGCTAGCAGTTTATTCTTATCTGCTTTTTTAGCTTCCTGCAAATACATCGTAGCTTCTCGTTTATTGCGTTTGGCCATGGCAATTCCGGCTAAACTCAATTTGGCCAAGGCCACGTTATGATCCATGCTCATGCCCAAAGAAAGCGCACGTTTAAAGTATTTCTCTGATTGTAAAGGTGCTTTTCTAGATTCTATTAAACCCAACAATAACTGGTAATACCCGTGTTGTACACTAATTAATTCACGCTCGTAATTGGCAATTTTATTCAACCACGCTTCTGCTTTTTCCATATTCTCTTTACGCAAATAATATTGCGCCAAGAGCATTTTCTCGTTAAAGAAAAAGGTAACAAACACCAATAGGGCTAAAATAATTCCCAAGATTCCCCATCCCCACGATCCGAAAATAATAACAGCTATAGATCCGCCTAATAGAGCAAGGGCGGCAATTAATCGTATAATATTTGGCATAGTAGCTAACGTTTTGTAGGCTACAAATATCCGATTTATCTCTCAAATAAACGGCATGTAAAATGTTATATTTGAGCAAAAGCACCGTTTATGCCTACAACCTTGCATCCTTCGTGGCTCCCTGCCTTACAAAACGAGTTTCAGAAACCGTATATGTTGGGCCTAAATCAGTTTTTAGAACAGGAATATAAACAAGGGACGATTGTTTACCCTAAACCCAGCGATGTATTTAATGCGTTTAAGTTCACTCCCTTTAATGAGGTAAAAGTGGTTATTTTGGGCCAAGATCCCTACTACGGAGCGAATCAGGCACATGGTTTGTCTTTTTCGGTGCAAAAGGGTGTAGCCGTACCCCCTTCATTGAAAAATATATACAAAGAACTGCAAGCAGATATTCCGGGATTTAACATACCTAGCCATGGCGATTTAAGTAGCTGGGCCAAACAAGGCGTGTTGTTGCTCAATTCAACCTTAACAGTACGATCAGATCAGCCAGGTTCGCATCAAAAAATGGGCTGGGAGCCATTCACAGACCAAGCCATAAGAGCCTTAAGCGAACAAAGAGAAGGTTTAGTATTTATGCTGTGGGGGCGCCATGCACAGGCAAAGGCATCACTAATAGATCCAACAAAACATGTGGTTTTAACGGCGGCTCATCCCTCTCCTTTTTCAGCTTATAACGGTTTCTTTGGATGTAAACATTTTTCCAAGGCAAATGCCTATTTGCTAAATAAGGCTGAAAAACTAATTAACTGGCAACTAGACTAATAGGCCAAAGGCACTACGGGTTCTTTCTTATTGGTCGACATGATCATCATGGTTTGAAAGGTTTTAAGCACCGATATTTTGCTTATTTTTTCCATGATTAGGGCTTCATAGGCCTTAATATCTTTCACATATACCTTTAATAAAAAATCGCATTGGCCGGTTACATGATGGCACTCGGTAATTTCTTTAATAGATTGAACTTCATCCAAAAAAGTTTGGATGGCGTTGCTGGTATGAAAATCTAGTTGTACTTGAATAAATGATTTAATACCCAAGCCCACCAATTCTTCATCTACTAAGGCGTGGTAGCTTTTAATGTAGCCTGTTTGCTCGAGTTTGCGTACCCGCTCTAAAGTTGGTGCTGGCGACAAACCCACATCGCTAGATAGTTGTAGGTTGGTAATTCTGCCGTTCTCTTGCAAAATTTTTAAAATTTGCAGGTCTGTTTTATCTAATTCGAAAGCCATAGCTCAAAAATAAACTTTCTGGCGAAATTATATTTTACAAAAGAGCTAAATTGTGCATATAAATTTTTTATCCTAAGCGGCACACCCTAAATTTGTGCATATTCGCGTTAACCCTGCATGAAAACAAGTCAAAAAGGCTCTTTAGATGAAATACATTCTTCGGTAAAAACCGGCAATAAAGCAGGTTGGAGAAAATGGTTTGCCTTTTTTGGCCCGGCTTACCTCATTAGTGTAGGCTATATGGATCCGGGTAATTGGGCCACCGATTTGGCTGGAGGTAGCCAGTTCGGCTATCAGCTCATTTGGGTGTTATTGCTTTCGAACCTAATTGCCATTTTATTGCAAAGCCTAAGCGCTCGTTTGGGTATTGTTGGTGGTATGGATTTAGCACAAGCTTCTAGAAATGCCTACCCAAAATGGGCTAATATTCCCTTATACCTGTTGGCTCAAACCGCCATCATTGCTTGTGATTTAGCCGAAATTATTGGTATGGCCATCGGACTAAACCTTTTATTTGGGTTGCCGTTAATTTGGGGTATTTCCATCACTATTTTTGATACTATACTCCTTCTTTTCTTACTTCATAAAGGCATCCGAATCATGGAAGGTTTTATTATTTCGATGGTTTTTGTAGTTGGAGCTGCCTTTTTATTGGAAATGTTTATTGTTAAACCCTCCGGATTAGAAATTATAGAGGCTTTTAAGCCAAGCATACTATCGGGGAGCGCCCTATATATTGCCATAGGGATTATTGGCGCCACGGTAATGCCCCACAATTTATACTTACACTCGTCTTTGGTACAAACTAGGCGCATCGAAAAAACAGATTCGGGGCTAAAAGAGGCCTTGAAGTATAACCTTTGGGATACGACCATTGCCTTAAACTTGGCATTTTTCGTAAACGCAGCCATTCTAATTTTAGCTGCCACTGCCTTTTATAAAAACGGCTTATTTCAGGTAGCCGAAATCCAGGATGCGCACCGCTTATTGAACGATATTTTTGGTAGTTTGGCACCTACGCTTTTCGCTATTGCCTTAATTGCTGCCGGACAAAGTTCTACCATTACAGGCACCTTAGCTGGGCAAATTGTAATGGAGGGCCATCTAAACCTGCGCATTCAACCTTGGATTAGACGACTACTTACCCGCCTATTAGCCATTATACCTGCCTTTATCACCATACTTTATTTCGGAGAAAGCGCTTTAGGTAAACTACTCATATTTAGCCAAGTAGTATTGAGTTTACAATTGGGCTTTGCGGTAATACCACTCATTCATTTTACGTCTAACAAAAAATTAATGGGAAATTTCGCCATTAAAACTTGGGTGAAGGTGCTAGCCTGGTTAAGTGCTAGCATTATTGTTAGCTTAAATGCAAAATTGGTTGTTGAAGAAATTTATAATTGGATACAAAGTACTGGGCATACCTGGTGGGTTTATGGCTTGGTAATTCCAGCTGCGGTTTGTATAGCGGGGCTACTTATATACATTTTAGTTTATCCACTGATGCATAGTTTCGCAGAAAAAACGAACCTACCACACGGAGAAGCAATTGCCTTTTCTGAACACAAGCCAGCCAGTTATAGTCATATTGGCATAACCATTGGTTTTACTGCTAAGGATATTAATACCATACAACATGCCATTTTACAAGGTGGTAAAAAAGCCCATTATACCTTAATTCACGTAGTTGAAACGGCTGGTGCCCGGTATCATGGCGATGAGGTAATGGATTTGGAAACAAGCCTAGATATGGAGAATCTAAAAAAATATCAAGATAATTTAATTGCTCTTGGTTATATGGTTGAAACCAAAGTGGGCTATGGAACAGCTGCCAACGCCATTGTGCAAATTGTAAATAGCCAAGTTTTTGATTTATTGGTGATGGGTGCTCATGGCCACCGAAATATAAAAGATTTACTGTTCGGCACTACTGTAAATAAGGTACGGCACCAGGTAAAAATACCTGTGCTTATTATTAATTAAGCGAAAAGCCTAAAATTCAGATATAAACACGAAATTTGTGGCATGAGCAGTGATTTAAACATTCGGAATAAAAAAGCCTACTTCGAGTACCACATACTCGAAGAGTTTACGGCTGGCATACAGTTGCTAGGCACCGAAATTAAATCTATTCGTGACGGGAAAGCAAATATTAATGATGCTTTTTGTGCTTTTTTGAACAAGCAATTGTACATCCGTAACATGCATATTGCCGAATATTCGCATGGTTCTTTTTACAACCACGAGGCCAAAAGAGACCGCATTTTATTGCTCAATAAAAAGGAAATAGCAAAACTTAAAGCCAAAACAGAAGAAAAAGGCTTTACCATTATCCCTCTCAATATATTTGTAAACAATCGCGGATTTGCCAAAGTGCTTATTGGATTGGCTCAGGGCAAAAAGATTTACGATAAACGTGAAACGCTAAAAGATCGCGACTCTAAAATAGAGATAGATCGGGCAATGAAACGCTAATTACCAAGCTTGATCACCCAATAAAGGCACAAAGCGAAAAGTATCTAACACAATTTTTTCGAACTCGGTTTCACTTACACGCAAAACGGTAACCATTTTTTGCTCATTAGCATCGCCAACCGGAATAACCAAAATACCACCTACTTTTAATTGTTTAAGCAATATTTCGGGCACCAATGGGGCCCCAGCTGTAACAATTATTTTATCGTAAGGAGCCTGCTCGGCAATACCCATAGAACCATCGCCTAAAAAAAACTGTGGATGATAGCCCATTTTGGGCAATACTTGAATGGTGCGTCTAAATAAGTTTTCTTGACGTTCAATACTAAATACTTTTGCGCCCAATTCTAAAAGTACACAGGTTTGATAACCACAACCTGTACCAATTTCCAATACCTTATCGCCTTTTTGAATATGCAACAACTCAGTTTGGTAGGCAACTGTATAGGGTTGAGAAATGGTTTGTCCATCGCCAATAGGAAAAGCAATGTCTTTGTAGGCTTGGTTCCAAAACGTTTCGTCGAAGAAAAAATGACGGGGAACCTTACCAATGGCGGTTAATACACGTTCGTCAGAAATTCCACGTTCACGCAGTAAGACCACCAATTTTTTACGGGCGCCCTGCTCTCTATACTTATCAACAAATTTATAAGCCATTTCACAAAAATAGGTGTTTTAAGCGATTAATAGGGGTCTACATCTACTTGAATGATGCACCCTTTTGAAAGTACCTCTTGCTCAAAGCTTTGCAAAATTTGTTGCAAGGCGATTTTCACTTTTTGGGCAGAAAGTCCTTCTTTCTCTACCTTTAGTAAAATATCTTGCAAGTAATAATTTCGAATCCTGTTTACAAAAGGTGCTTCAGGGCCTAACACCCTATCGCCAAACTGTTGGCGCAATAAGGCGGCTACATATTCGGCTATCTGATTCAGTTTTACAGGATCTTTGTGTTTTATACACAGGCTAATTAAGCGGTATAAGGGTGGGTACTTGTAATTCCTGCGCTCAATAAGTTCTGTTTGAAATAATCCTTCGTAATCATTATCTATAACTTGTTGTAATACTCTATGGTGAATATCATGGGCCTGTACGATTACCTTCCCCCGTATATCTCGTCGGCCTGCCCTACCCGAAACTTGAGCTAAGAGCTGATAACTACGTTCAAAGGCCCTGAAATCAGGAAAATTAAGCATCGAATCGGCATTTAAAATGCCTATGGTGCTTACATTGGCAAAATCGAGACCCTTGGCTACCATTTGGGTACCTACCAAAATATCTATTTTTTTATCTTCAAAATCGGTTATAAGTTGTTGAAACCCGTATTTGGTACGAGTAGCATCTACATCCATACGGGCAATACGGGCCTCCGGAAAAATAAGGCTCAATTCATCTTCCACTTTTTCGGTACCAAAGCCCTTATGCTCTATTTTGGTAGAACCGCAAGCCGGGCAAAGAGGCACCGTATCTTGGCGGTAGCCACAATAATGGCAATGCAGTTTGCCGCTACTTTTGTGATAGGTTAAACTCACTTCGCAGTTGATGCACTTGGGGGTATAACCACAGGTTGCACACAATAACACAGGCGCATAGCCCCGTCTGTTTTGAAAAAGAATTATTTGTTCTTTACGAGCCAAGGCGCCTTTAATTTCGCTTAAAAGTACGCTGGTAAAGTGCGACTGCATGGTTTTGCGCTTGGTCTCGTCGGGAATGGAAACCACCTGAATATCGGGCAGTTGCACCCCACCATACCGCTCAGAAAGTGTGATCAGTCCGTATTTGCCAATTTTAGCATTGTAATACGATTCGAAACTTGGCGTAGCCGAACCCAAAATCACCTTGGCTTTAAATAGCGATGCTAGAAAAACAGCTGAATCTCGGGCATGGTAACGTGGAGCCGGATCGAATTGTTTAAAGGAATTTTCGTGTTCTTCATCTACCACTACCAAGCCTAAGTTATTGAAAGGCAAAAAAACGGCAGAGCGGGCACCTAACACAACCTGATAGTCACCAATAAGCACTTTTTGCCAAATTTCGGCCCGTTCGTTATCGTTAAATTTAGAATGATATACGCCTATTTTGGTGCCAAATATTTTTTGTAAACGCTGAATTACTTGTGTAGTTAGGCCAATTTCGGGTAGTAGGTACAACACCTGTTTGCCTTTTGCCAAATATTCTTCAATGAGGCGAATATAGATTTCGGTTTTGCCCGAAGCCGTAACGCCATGCACCAAGCAAACTTCTTTTTCTTGCAGGCTTGCTTTAAGTTGATTTAGGGCTTCTTGCTGAGGAGGACTGAGTATAAACTCGGCAGCAAGATCAGCTTCTACACCCGATAAGCGACTCACTTCTTGCTCAACCAGTGTAAACACTTCTTTTGCAACTAAAGCTTGTAATGTAGCCGCTGAAGCATCACTTGCCTCCAATAAATCGCTCTTGGCAATTTCGTTTTGGGTTTTAGCCAATTGTAAATAGGCTTGCAACACGTCTACTTGCTTGGGAGCTCGTTCTAGCAGGTCAAATAAGTCTTTTCGGTTCGCTGCATCGGCATAAAAACTGTTCAGCTGAACATAGGTTTTTGTTTTAGCCCGATATTTTTCGGTTAATTCTTCCGATATGGTAATCATTCCTTTATCGAAAAGTGCCCTAAGAATAGGGAATACCGTTTTTTGATCTAAAATTTTAACAATCTCACTGATGGCTAATACGGGCTGTATTTCTAAGGCATCTAAGAGCAAAAATTCTTTATCTGTTAAGGTAGATTTATCGTATTCAGCATCGGGGTTTAAGGTTACTTTGGTTTCACTGGCCAATTTAAGGGCCGATGGCAGGGCTGCCTGCATGACTTCGCCTAACGTACACAGGTAATAGGCCGACATCCATTCCCAAAGAGCCAATTGTTGGGCAGTTACGATGGGGAATTCATCCAGCACATCTAAAATGTATTTGGCTTCGTAAGCAACAGGTGCTTTATCTGAAATGGAAAAAATAATAGCCGTGTACACTCTATTCCTCCCAAATTGCACCACTACCCTTTTGCCAATAGCTATGTTGTTCACTAAATTTTGAGGTACTCGGTAGGTATAGGCCTTGCTAATAGCCAAGGGCAATACTACGTTTACAAAAAAGGTTTGGCGTTCGGTGCTTTCGGCAGACATTTAGTTCTTTTTAAAAGCGCTAAAAAATATACATAGCCATCCTATTATGAAAAATAAGCCCCCTATTGGAGTAATGGGGCCAACAAATGCAGTGTTTATAGTTAAAATCTCTCTTATAGAAAGCAGATATAAAGAGCCGGAGAAGCATACAATACCCAAAGCAAAAAACCAAGCCGATAAGCGAATAAGCCTATTGGTTGGCAGCGTAGCCAACAGCAACAATGCCAAAGCATGCACAAACTGATAATTAACTGCTGTTTTCCAATTTTCTAGTGCGGTTGCACTTAATTGTGCTTTAAGTGCGTGCGCACCAAAAGCACCAAAAATAACAGCTATAATTCCAAAAATGGCTGCTATTTGACGTATTCTACTGGCTGATGTTGAAGGAATCATGGTCTTGCTAAGTTAATAAATAGGGATACAATTCTTTTGCTGTTAATAAAAAATTAAATTTGTTTAACACATGATGAAACGCAGCCTCTTTATTTTGCTTTTTTGCCTTGCTTTAGCCAAGCCTAGCCTGTCTCAAGTTTCGTTATACAATAGCCGAACGCTCTATGATAGTTTTGAAAATCCGGCACAAAAAGCATTTTATACCGATAGCAGTAAACAATTTGCCTTCAACTTCTTTTTCCCAACAATAAGTTTCAGTGGCTCGGCCTCTGGGGCAGCAATTGGTACGCTCAAAGGAATGATTTTTAATAACCTAAACAATAGTATAAGTTTACCCATCAATGGGAAGGATTATACCTATTTCGCCGCAAATACCAATGTTTATTTATTGAGTTTTAAATGGTTTAAACGTGTTAAAAACCACCAAGAAGTGGGCCTTTCTTGGCAAATACGCAACGATAGCTGGGCTCGGGTGAGTAATCCTACTTTCTCTATTTTTGATACGTTTAATCGTTTTTCTAACATTAGTTATGAAGATATTTTTAATAACAAAGGCTATCAGCAAACTTTTCATCAATTTGCTTTTAGCTACCGAGAAAATATCACAAAAACGATTGGCTTAGGTTTAAAAGTAAGTTTACTAAGTGGTATTGCCTATAGTAATGGTAACATTACGTCTTCGGATATATCAATTGATCCTATCAATAATCGATTTATTGCAAATGCCCGAGCAAGCTTTATTTCTACAAAAGTAACCGATAGTACAATCATTGAAGCTTCACGCCCCAATTTCAAACACCCGGGTATTGCCTTTACGGCAGGAGCCAACTTTAAATTTAAAAAGGGATGGATGGTATTAGCGAATGTAAAAGATTTAGGATTTATACAGTGGAATAAAAGTAATACACGTACCTACCGTTTAAATAAAACAATCACTATCAATAATGCCAATGATCCTGATGCTGCTTCACGCCTAGCCGATTCTATAACAAACATTTTAAAGACTAATGGCTACTCAAAAGAGAATGTTTACAGTCCTATAAATGGCAAATTGGAGCTATTGGTTAGTAAAAATTTCGGGGCTTACCACCCAAATGTATTGCTATCTAAAAACATGTGGTACCCAGGCGGACAGGCCACACTCATAAATAATTTTTTGATTAAAAGCCATATAGTCAGCCTTTCGCCTTCGTATAATTTTTTAAATTTTATGAGTGTAGGTGGGCAGTATCTATATAAAACACCCAACTTTGAGTTTTTTATGGGTAGCGACCAATTGTTTCAAACCATCTCTTTTGCAAAAGGTGCAATTAATTCGGATGCTAGTGCCGTTAAAGGTAGTTTAAGTACGGGGTTTTATATGGGTTTATCGGTAAAAATTGGCCGCTTAATGGAACACCCGCTCAATACAAACCGCATTCCGGGTATTGAGCAACCCAAAGACAACAAAAACAGCTTCTTCAGGAAAGTCTTTGGAAATAAATAGTTATTTTTTTTTGGGTTGAGTAACCATAAAATCTTTTAAGTAATACGGCTCAAAGTAAGCCAAATCCACTACTTCAGCCTTCGTAAATTTTTCAAAAGCAAGGCTGGTTAAATCTGCGGCAGAATTTATGTGCGGTTCAAAGCGGTATCGCTTTGTATCTGAGTAAAGCGCTTTACACTTTTCAGCTCCATCGCCAAAAAATACGAGGGTGTGATCAGCAAAAGCAGCAAAGCTATGCTCGTCTAAAATTTCGGCCTTCACGTCTTCTATAGGACTTAAATTGGCGTTATATACGGCCAAGTACACTTCCATACGGCGGGCATCTATCATGGGGCAAAGCAAGGTTTTATCATTCGCTAAACTTTGCTTAGCTGACGCCATAGCCTGCAGGGTAGAAACGGCTACTAAAGGAATATCTAAGGCAAAACAAAGCCCTTTAGCCGTAGACACTCCAATGCGCAAACCGGTATAAGAGCCCGGGCCCATGCTTACAGCTACGGCATCCAAATCTTCATAGCTTTTATTGGCCGCCTTTAATACCTCATCAATAAATAGGGTAAGGTGTGAAGCATGAATATTGGCTTCGTGCTGTTCTTTAATTGCCAATACTTGCCCATCGGATGCCAAGGCAACCGAACAAGAACTGGTACCGGTTTCTAGTTGAAGGATGAGTGCCATATACTATTTCTTAAGGAACTGGATCGTGGCCATGCCCACCCCAGGGGTGACACCGACCAATACGTTTGATGGTTAACCAACCACCTTTAAAGGGGCCATATTTCTCAATGGCTTCTTTACCATACTGCGAACACGTGGGTGTATACCTACAAGCTGCGCCTAATAATGGAGACAAAAACCACCGATATAATTGAATAATTCCTAAAAACAAACGACCTAAGAGATACTTCATAATGCCCCTCCTTCTGCATGCTGATATTCTTTAACTAAGGTTTTTAAAGCAATAAGCAGTTTTGGCTCCAATTCAGTAGAAAGCAGTATTTCTTTACCAATGTAGCTAATACCCAAGCAAATTGGCCGTTCAGCTAAAATAAAATTATACAAGTGGCTTGCTTTATGTATACGATACAATTCTCGTATACGGCGTTTAATCAGGTTACGATCAACCGCCCGTTTGTACCTACGCTTAGAAACCTGAATAACTACCTGCACAGAAGCATCTTGCTCAGTAGTTGGCATCCAAGTAAGTCTAAAAGGGTATAAAAGAAAAGAAGAACCGTCATGAAAAAGCTTATCTAAAAGCTTTGTACTACATAACCGTTCTTCTTTTTTAAAAGTGTGCATGAATAAATTGCTTGCGCTGGTTCAGAATAGTTCTGAGCTGCTACAACCACCAAGGGCGGCAAGCAACCAAACACTATGCTTTATGACGACGTTCGTCGGATACTGACAATTTTTTTCTGCCTTTAGCTCTTCTAGAGGCTAATACTCTTCTTCCGTTAGCAGTGCTCATGCGTTCTCTAAACCCATGTTTGTTTCTTCTTTTTCTCTGGGAAGGCTGAAATGTTCTTTTCATTACTTAATATTTTTGCGCTTGAAAACAAGAGTGCAAATATAGGGTTGTTTTTATTTAAATCAAATTTTATAACGCAAATTTTAGCCTTTTTGCCTTTTTAATAAATCTCTTATCTCTGTAAGTAGTTTTTGATCTTTACTTAGGCCATCTTTTCCCATGAGTTCATCCTCTTTTCGCTGTAGGGCATTTATAAATTTAACCAATAAAAAAACACAAAAGGCTACTACTAAAAATTGAATAACGGTATTGATAAAACTACCGTATTTAATGGCCACTTCGCTTACTTTATGCAGTTCATCGGCTGGTTTTAGAACAATTTTTTTGTTGGCAAAGTCAATTCCTCCGGTAATATAACCTATAGGGGGCATCAATACATCGTCTACTAAAGCCGTTACAATTTTACCGAAAGAGGCTCCAATTATAACCCCCACCGCTAAATCAATTACATTGCCACGCATGGCAAACTCTTTAAATTCTTTTATAAAGCCCATAAAAACACGTATTTATGCCCTAAATTACCAAACCTAGTTGATATTTTCATCTACTCATGCAAACATAAAGAATCGAATTTGCATGATTTAATGTAATTTAGCAGGGAATTAACCATGTTAAGGCAACATCTACAGCAGAAGCTTCTGCAGAAACTTTCTCCTCAGCAAATACAATTTATTAAGTTGCTGCAAGTGCCCACTGTGGCGCTCGATAGCCGTATTAAAGAAGAATTGGAAGAAAATCCTGCCTTAGAGGATTTGAGTTTAGCCAACATGACCGAAGAGCCGGAGGAATACCCAGATAAAGATGCAGACGAACAATTTAGCGGAGAAGAAAGCAGCGAAGAATTTAATGTAGATGATTACCTACAAAACGACGATGTAAAAGACTACGCTACCGGCTACGAGTACAATACCGACGATGATGAAAACCCGAAAGAAGTTCCTTTTGCCATGCAAACATCTTTTTTCGAGAATTTACAAGCTCAATTGGATTTATTACCGCTCTCAGACCAGGATTACCAAATTGGAAAACAACTTATTGGCAGTTTAGATGATGATGGCTACCTAAGACGCCCTATTTTATCTTTAATGGATGATTTAGCTTTTTCACAAAACGTATTTGTAGAGGAAGCCGATATTTTAGAGGTACTTAAGATTGTACAAGGTTTAGATCCAGCTGGCATAGCCGCCCGAGATTTACAAGAATGCCTACTTATTCAATTGCGAAAAAAAGAGCCGACTAAAATTGTGCTCAAGGCGATAGAAATTGTAGAACATCACCTGGATGAATTTACCCGAAAACACTACGATAAGTTGGAGAAATCACTCCAAATGACTAGCGCCGAGCTAAAGGAGGCCGTACAAGAAATTCTAAAATTAAATCCAAAACCGGGCGATAATAACGAAGTAAACAGCAAGCAGTTACAGGTTATACCTGATTTTCATATTCGAAACAACGAAGGTGTGCTCAGTTTGACCCTAAATGGCCGAAACGCACCCGAATTACGGGTAAGCAGAGAATATCAAGAACTTTTTAGCCACTACGATCAAGCGGCACAAAAAGATAAAAAAATGCGGGAGGCTGTTCAATTTGTAAAACAAAAACTCGATTCGGCAAAATGGTTTATTGATGCCATTAAGCAAAGGCAACAAACGCTGCTAAAAACCATGAATGCGATTATGCATTTTCAATATGCCTATTTTTTAAGTGGCGACGAGCGCAATTTAAAACCCATGATATTGAAAGATATTGCCGAGCAAATTGATATGGATATCTCCACCGTATCGAGGGTAGCCAATTCGAAATATGTGCAAACAGAATTTGGCACGTTTTTACTAAAATCATTCTTTTCAGAAGCCATACAGCTAGAAAGCGGCGAAGAAGTATCGAACAAAGAGGTGAAAAAAATATTAGAAGAGTGCATTGGAAACGAGGATAAAAACAACCCCCTAGCCGACGAAAAACTAACCGATATTTTAAAAGAAAGGGGCTACCACATTGCCCGTAGAACAGTGGC
>ENA-OUVC01001167-OUVC01001167.1-marine-metagenome-genome-assembly--contig:-NODE-1167-length-15950-cov-4.078750_pt1 | contig 15950 bp, 13 predicted proteins | sample MGYA00248622_ERZ508571 | MGnify/ENA primary metagenome ERZ508571 (study PRJEB26236, sample SAMN06267175) | marine metagenome | isolation source: Columbia River Estuary | place: USA:Columbia River... | reverse complement strand
GACAAACCACTGGAACCGTTTCATTCGGAAACTCCCAACGTTCACATTATTCAACTGGAGTTCAAGGCTTGCGTTCAACGGCACAAGATTTCCCTGCGTTTTTGCGCTTGAATTTATTAGATGGCAGTTTTGTGGATCAAACGATTCTCTACATGAAGCCCGATGCGAACAATACGTTTGATGAATATGACTCTGAAAAAATGTTCCTTGGAGGCGTTGTTCAGTTCTATTCTACTGTCAATGCGAAAAAACTCGTGCTGAATGGAATGAAAAACCAAAAAGCGAAAACATCTGTTCCCTTGACCTTAGAAATGCCTTCGAGCAAAAGCTATACCTTCCAAGCGGAGGAGTTCAACATCGAAGATGGACTCATTCTCCTCGAGGACAAACAAGAAGGCGTGATTCAAGATTTAACGATTAATCCAACGTATACCTTCTTCGGAAACGCGGGAACGAACACCACACGTTTTGTTGTTCACTTCCAATTGGCGGGTGCGCCGGTTCTAGTGGGAGGACCGCAAGAATTGGAAAGTTTGGGCTCAGATGAACTCACCACAGACAACATTCAAATCATCAGCAACAACCAAGGAACGGTGATTATTCACTTAGATGAAGGATTCAAACCAGAAGGAAGCATCCGCATTTTTGATGCAAGTGGACGTCTCGTTGAACAAACGGATTTCAATGACCAAGAAACAACGATTCACCTAAACGAACAAGCAGGGATGTACTTCGTGGAAGTAGCTGCTGGAAAGTTGATGGTGAAGAAGAAAATAGTGATTGAGTAAGAGTCCGCCGTGGCGGAAGAAACAGTCCGCCGCGGCGGAGAGAAAGAGAACGAACATCGAATAGCGTCCCGAGAAATCGGGATCAAACGACGAAAAACGAGAAACGAACAAAAACGACGAAACATGCATACCCAAGAAAACAAAACGGAAGCGGGAAAACGTAAGGCCTACGAGGCACCGAAGGTGGAGGAAATTCAGATTGATACGGAGTTTACGTATTTTACATCTTCACAATCCACCACGCCACCTCCAGAGAATCCAGGGCAGAATAGTATTATATTCAATCCCTTGAAGTTTTTAAAGTAGGATTGTTAATCAGTTATGAGTGCTCAGTACCTAGTGCCTAGTTCGCTACTTTCAATTCCGTGAATAAAAAAACGAGGCATACATGCTGGCAAAAATAACTCCTCGATGATTCAGGAATCGTCCCGACTCCCGAGAAATCGGGATTGGGAATCGAACAACGAAAGTCGAGCGACGAAACCCCAATCTTTTCCTAAAAATGCGTAATTTTCGCCTCAACGATTTCCATGAAAGAACCAAGGCAAAAATTAAGTGAGGCGGTGAAGGACTTATTGATTAAGGGTCATTCCGTGGAATTAAGTGCCTATGGTCGGAGCATGATTCCATTTTTGCGTCCAGGACAAAAAGTCAAATTAACACCGACTGAACTAAGTCAGATTGTCCGGGGAGACTTGGCCGCTTTTCACAAGCAAGATTATTTGGTCGTTCACCGGGTACATGCAGTGCATACAACGAATGACGGAATACAGCTTATCACCAAAGGCGATTCCAATTTAAATGTAGATGCGCCTGTGGATGCACAGAATTACCTTGCGAAAGTCATCGCTGTTCAGCGCAGAAGTTCGTGGCATAAAGTTTCCCCTAGATCTATTTCAGCACAGTTGTCCCTTCGTTTGGGTTGGTTTTATTCGATGCCCTTTTGGATTTGGAAGCATTTGGTGGGGAGACTTCGATTGTGCTGAAGCTAAGGCGAAGAAAGATCGAGAAAGAGAGCGGAAGAGCGAGTTCGGAGAACGTAACATCTCAATGGTTCAAGTGCCAAACTTAGTAAACCATTCAATATCACCTACCCAATCGTCCAATCCGACGCAACCAATTCAATAGGTAATTTCCAGTTCCGTCACTTTGCTTTAAGTAAGCCGCACTTGGAAAAACTTGGCACCAAAGGTAGGAGGGAAGTTGCTTTACTGAAACCGGAATGCGAAAGTGCTTGCGGTAGTAAAATTGACGCTTTTGGGACTTCGTAAATTCAGTGTGATTCAAAACATGATCTAGTACAGATAGCTGCCAAAGCGGAATGGAAGAATCTTTTTGTCCCATGAAAAATCGGGTGAGCTCCAACATCGAATGAACTTCTTTTGCACAGTGGTATGCGCTGCTTTGAGCGATTAGCTGCTGTTCGTCCACTTTCTGTGAGAGCAGGTGAATGTCCATCAAGTGCAGCGGATTCAATTGTCCCAAATACACATGCTTATACGCATGTAAACAAACGAAAATCAGCTGGTCCAAGGTGGATAACTTGTGCTCGCTTTGCTGCTTCTGTTTTAAGTCCGCCAGTGAAATGCGTACCTGAGCCATTCCAGCATTCAAGGACGTGTGAAAATCAATGACCGCATCTTGTTTGAAGGCTTGCAAGGGATCGTATTTTAGTCCTGCATTTTCGTGAAACGTGGATTTCGCGACGCGGCGTTTGAGACGGAAATCAGCGAGTAACAATTGCTCTTCCCATGTGGAAAGTTCTATCGGATCAATCAACACATCAATGTCCGACAAATGACGGTGGTACACACGCTCGTAACAATCGTTCATCAGCGTAATGCCCTTGAGTGGATAAAGTGTCAACTTTTCGCGTTGCGCAATCTCCAGCAATTCCTGGTATTGATGCGACAGTCGTTCGTTGGAAGTCAGCACCCGCAATTGATAGGATTTCAAGGACTGTAAGGCATCCGCTGGAATGAGTCCCGATTCGTAGGACTTCAGTTGATCGTAGCACCATCCGGCGAAATGCGTGGTGTAACACAGTTGAATGAAAGCTGGCCAGTTGAATTCATCGGGAATGGACGGCTTTTCCTCGTTTCTAACGTATGTTCGGAGGAGTTCCAATAAGAAGCGAACTTCTAGCGATGAACGCTGCAGAAACGACTCACGCGGACTCATGCTCCTTGATAAAAGTCAGTACTTCTGTGGTTGGAACGACACCCAAACGCGTAATCGGAATGTGCTTGGCGATGTCCATCACTTGATCTAAATGCCATTGCACGTGTTTTTCGTTATAGCCATGCTGAATGCAATGTGCCATGAAACGCATGCTCATTTGAATGCCATTCCCTCGTTCATAGGTGTTTTCGGGATGGTGAAAAGGTAGGTAAATGAAATCCAAAGGCGCTTTCTTGGGAACATCTGTGTAATACATGGGCGTGTTGAACATCCACCAGCGTCCGTCCAGTTTGCGCAACATGAGTCGATCGTCGTTGATGACTTGTGCTCCAGCGCTTTCCCAAAGTCCAGCCATCGTGCTTTTTCCCACGCCACTGAATCCAGAGAAAATGCGTCCATGTTCACCGTCAAACACACCGGAAGCATGCACCAACAAGGACTCTGTTTTTGTAGTTAAATAATATAAAATCAAGGGCAACATCGGGTAACGCAAGGACTCCAATTCCTGTTCTTCGTTCAAATCGGAATAAATCGTCCACGCTTGCTGCTCTTCTTGGTAAAAGGCAATGTGTTGCAATCGCGTCAATTCCTCGGAATCATTCACATGGATGCAAATCCCACCATCTGCCTCGTAAATCGTCCACAGCGCATGTTCTTCATTTTTAGCGCTATAGATTTCCTTCCCCCATGTTTTCGGTGCATTCACACATCCCACATGACAGAAAATCCTAAGGTCCACTCGCTCTCGTTCTTCCGCCGCGGCGGATCGCTCTGTTTCTCGTTCTGTTTCTCGCTCTCGCTCTTCCGCCGCGGCGGATCGCTCTGCTAAAAATCCCTTAAATCCCCCATCCAACACAAACGAAACATCCTTGGGTACAATCAAGGCCAAGATGAACTCAGCAATTTTTACATGAATCGGTTCTTGCGTAATCATTGGATTTCCAAATAGGTGCGCAGTTTTTCTAAAAATGCACGGAGATCATCAAGCACTTCCTCTTCATTGGCCTCAAATTCAGCGCATATTTTTGCGACGAGCGAAGCTTCATCATCACCTAATTGGATGTTATCCCAGATAAAGGCCCCGACTTCGTTCAACGTCAAATACTGATTGAAGTCCGCCACATTGTTCTTTAAAGGAATTAACAGTAGTTCATCGCCTGTACTTCGACAAACATAGGATTCTTTTTTATCGTAAATCTGTTGTATAACATCCTTCATAGTTCCAAAATTATCGTTTTTTTATTCAAATGGCATAAATGCCGAGTGAAGTTTTCGGATTCTGCCGAAATTAGGTGTATGTCGAAGGAAATCTTGGAAAAATTGGCGACGGAAATCCAAAGTCGCTATGAGGATCGATATCCTTCGAAGTTAGAATTTTCATATTCTGCTGATGTGGATGAACGCACAATAAGGCGTATCTTAAAAGGAAATCAAAACATATCCATTTTACTCCTTCATCAAATTTGTTTGGCCTTGGATACCAGTATTGGCGAACTCTTTCACAGCATAGAGGATATTCCGTGTTATTCGTGCTGTTTTTCTAAAAATTCGTGCCCTATGATAAAAGTAATAAAGGAAAAATAGGGTGCAAAAAAAAGTCCCGACAGCAACGTCGGGACTTTTTTTTTACTGAGAATTTTCTTATTTCAATTTTCCTCTGTGGTTCATTTTTTTGTAGTAGAGTAGGGACTTGAAGTACACTTCCACAGCTCCTACACTGCTTGTTGCTTGACTCAATTTTGAGTAGTTAGCGTCGAAAGCTAATCCAAATTTAATCGCTTTCACTTTCATTCCAACAGTGGCAACAACCGCATCATTGTGACGATAGTAAACACCGTAAGTCACATTGTTGGATTTATTGATATTGGTGATCTCTGATCCTTCTTTGATCGTGTGCTCAAAAGAAACACCCGCAGTGAAATTGTAAGAAGGTCCAGTTTTGAAGTAAATCATGCTCGGTTGAACGTGGAAATCTCTACGTTTCGTCGTGATGTCCGCTCCAGCTTGAACAACCATGTTCATGTACATTTTATCCCCGCCAAAAGAAAAAGCAATTTTTTGACGTGTTAAGTGATTCAATGCATATCCAGCGTAAAACGTAGATTTGTTTCTTGTGGTATGTTGGTAATACAATCCAGTACCTAAGTCAATGGTTGCGTATGAACTATTCAAACTTACTTCCGTGTTCGGGGAAGAGAAAAATCCAATTCCATTCCATTCATTTTCCCATGTTTGTGCACCGCGATTCACACTTTGTTGGTAGAATCCAGGGGATAGTCCAACAGAGAATTTGTTATTGCGATCCAAAGCAATCGTGTAGTTAAATGGAATGGACACGCTCGTTGTCATCAAACTTGCATCTCCTGTTTGGTCATTTACCGCAGATAATCCAACGCCAAAACTGTTTTTCCCCATCGCTCCATCACGGATTTTAAACTCCGCGTTTAAGGTATTGGTTCTCATTCCAGCTTCTGGAACGGTTAACCATTGTGAACGGTAATTGGTAAAGATACTATAGTCCTCCGCTCCGGTTGCAACCGCTGCTGGATTATACAATACCTGAGATTGATACCAAGCACTGATGTTTTTATCTTGTTGGGCACTTGCTTGTAAAAAACACAAAGCAGTTGCCGAAAAAAGGATCATTCTTTTCATAGGTATTATCTAAATAAAGTAACATTTCCTGAGCGATCATCTGAACGACCGTCAATGGTTCTGAAGTTTAAAATGTATGTGTAAGTTGCTGGATTCAATGGTTTTCCTTTGAAAGTACCATCCCATCCTTCGTGTGGATTTGTGGTTCTAAAGACCATTTGTCCGTAGCGGTTGTAAACTCTTAAATCGATTTCTGCAATTGCACCACCTTCTTGGAATCCGTTGTTCGCGTTGTTGGTAAAGTTTTGATCTTTATCCACGTTTGTCAAAACACGGAAGAAATCATTTTCACCATCCCCATTTGGAGAGAAGGAATTTGGAAGTTCCACTTTCACTTGCGTAGCAAAGTTTACGGTTACTAAAACAGTGTCTGAAACAGAACAACCATTTAAGGTATACGTTGCAACGTAATTGGTCGTGTAGAATGGATTAACTGTTAATGAATCACCAGCGATACAAGGAGCGCATCCTAAAATACTATCAGAAACCACGCCGCTTGGATACCAGTATAGGTTTCCACCAGCTGGCGTACCTTCCGCGTACAAATATGCGTTTTGGTACATGTTAATCGTCGTATCGTTGATTTCAACATAAGCACCTGCCGTTGTATCAGAAAGTGTTAAATTCAAAGATGGTGTTGTATTCACAATGACGAATTGTGACAAAGTACTTGTTACTCCAGCTGCATTCGTTGCAACTAGGGTAATTGAGAACGGTGTCGAACCACTTGCAACAGGGAAGCAAATTGGACCTGGATTTTGTCCAATGTAGGTAGCGGGTGTTGCTCCTTGGAACGACCATAAATACGTTAAGTCACCGCCAGTAGAGTTGTTCGTTACGTAGATACAGTCACCTTCACAAAGGATTAAATCTTCATCTGAAATAGTGAAGTTTGCACTTGGCGCTTGAGCAAAAGCAAGTTGCGTAAAACACAAGGCAGCAAAGAGGAAAATTGATTTCATATAGCTTGAAAAATTAATTCAATAATACGAAAGTAAGCAAAAAAGTTTCAATTGCATAATGATTTACTGACTTGCACGCATCAAAGTCCGTACTTCATTCATTTCTGGCACATCGTGAACACGGAATACATGGGCGTTTTTCGAGAGTAAAAGGGTATGTAGCACACTCGTTCCATTCAATGAATTTTCAACATCAACATGCAGTACATCGCGAATCATTGATTTTCTTGAAATACCCACGAGTATAGGTTTTTCGAATAAGTGAAGCATATCGAATGACCGCATAAGTTCGTAGTTTTCCTCTAGGGATTTCCCAAAACCAAAACCAGGATCCAAAATGATATTATACACGCCTCTTTTTTCCAATTCGGAGATTTTTTCGGAAAAATACCGGAGTACATCCATCTTGAAATTTTTGGATACATAGGATGTCCCTGCGTTGGACTTTTCTCCTCTGTGATACGTAAGTATATATGGTGACTGATGTTTCGACACAACGTTCCATAATTCGGAATCAAATTGTCCACCGGAAATGTCATTTACGATATCGGCTCCTTGTGTTAATGCATAATCAGCCACTTCTCCGTAAAATGTATCAATGGATAAGATGATATCCGGAAACGCTTGTCGCAAGAGTTGAAATACATCTTGAAGCCTCGATATTTCTTCACTTGCACTAGGGATTTCTGCTCCGGGACGCGTACTACTCGCGCCGATGTCGATGATGTCGGCTCCCGCTTGAATCATGGTGGATACAGTAGAAATCAAGTCCTCGTTCACGGATTGCCGACTTTTTTCGTAGAAGGAATCTGGTGTCATATTCAGAATTCCCATTATCTTTGGGTTGCTGAAATCGTGCAGTTGTCCTTTACATTGAATAAAGCGACTAATGCGGAAAGAAGTGTTTGATATCATAATGAATACATGGAAAAAACGACACTTGAATACACAAATGTAATGAATGTTTGCCGAGAGATCTTTGAAAAAAAATCACTCGACTACGGACCATCTTGGAGAATTTTACGTCCGAGTTCCCTTACCGACCAAATTTTCATCAAAGCACAACGCATTCGTACCATTCAAGAAACGGGTGAAAATAAGGTAGGAGAGTCCTTTGATGATGCGTTTATGGCCATCGTCAATTACTGCATCATGGCCATTATTCAAGTTCGTCACGAAGCAAAAATAAATGACGATATGACCGTTGAACAAGCGGTTGTGGCTTATCGAGAAGTGGAAAAAGAAGCGTTTGAATTAATGCAGAAAAAGAACCATGATTACGGTGAGGCTTGGAGAGATATGCGTGTCAGCTCATTGACTGACTTAATTCTAAGCAAAGTTTTGCGGATTAAACAAATAGAGGATAATGCTGGCTTAACCCTTGTTTCAGAGGGGATTGAAGGGAATTACTTCGACATGTTGAATTACAGTGTGTTCGCATTAATTCACCTGCAGTAATTTGTTAAGAGGCTGTTAATTCCATTCTGTGGATAAAATGTTCTCTTACATTTACACAAAACCGATCACATGAAAGATACTTTAAACATCAGTTCTTGGTCCATTCGAATCATCGTCTCCGGACTTTTCCTCGTTTCAGCTTTGGGAAAAATATTTCCTGATCCATCGATGTATGGAACGATTTCAACGTTCGAAGTCCAACAATTATACCCAATGGGATTTTCCGAATATTTGGCAAAATACTTTTCGCGTACGCTCATTGGTGTCGAATTTGCGTTGGGATTTTTACTCCTTTTTCCGTTCAACCTAAAAAAATGGGTCATTCCTTCCATTATTTTAATGCTCGCTGTTTTTTGTGTGCATTTATCAATTGAAATAGTGACGAAAGGAAATGTTGGGAATTGCGGTTGCTTTGGAAGTTTACTTCCCATGACACCTCTGCAAGCAATTATGAAAAATGTATTGTCCATCGGTTTGCTTGGACTCCTCCTTTGGAAACACGACGAAGTAATCCCTAAAAAATCAAACTATTTAGCTATGACAAATATTGTAACTGCGTGCATTTTAGCCATGTTTATGTTGATTCCAATTTTCAAGAAACCGGCGGATATCGTTGAGACTCCACCGATTGGTCCGGATACAACCATAATGAAAGATTCCGTACCTCCGGTAATAGAAGGTGGGAAAGTAGTTGTTGGTCCAACTGACACGGTGAAAACACCGGAAAAACCGCTTGGACCGAAACAAAAGAAATCAGGATTTGCGAAGTATTTTTCGAACATCGACCAAGGAAAGAAAATTTTGTGTTTTTTCGCACCTTCTTGTGAACATTGTCAAGCAACAGCAAAGGAATTAACGGAAATGCGTAAAGCGAATCCAGATTTACCAGAAATGCAAATTTTGTTTATGGATGAAGCGCCAGAGGAAATTCCAAATTTCTTCAAGTTTGCAGGAGCGACCTATCCACACAAAGTCATCGAAATCATCGAGTTCTGGAATGCGATTGGAAACGAGAAAAATGTTCCCGGAGTTTGTTATTTGTGGAATGGCAACGTGATGAAATTCTATGAGGGAACGGAAGGTCCAAATCAGTTTAGTAAGTCAGACCTCAAACTTCAATTACAAAAAGTCAAGAAATAGGATTCATTCTTTACAGAATTTCGAGCTAGATTACGCGAATTATACCTATTTTCGACCATGAGAAACAAAATTCTTGCGGCAAATTGGAAAATGAATTTGACTGCTTCTGAAGCTCACGATTGGCTTGTTGAATTTAACGAAACAGACTCCGATAAGAGCAAAGTAGAATTTCGCCTGTATGCTCCGAATGTTTTCCTTTCGGACCTAGCGAAAACACAATCCCTGCACATCGGTGCTCAAAACATTCATCCATCTGATTTTGGTGCTTTTACAGGTGAGGTTTCCATACCGCAGTTAGTGAGTGTTGGTGCACAATCTGCATTGATCGGACATAGTGAACGCAGAATGCATTTCCTTGAATCAGATGCGTTTCTGAAAGAAAAAGTGGATGCTTGTTGCGCACATTTATTACCCTTTATTTTTTGCTGTGGAGAACCCTTGGAAGTTAGAGAAAAAGAGGAGCATCTATCGTTTGTTCGATCGCAATTAAGGTCTGCAATTTTACACTTGAAGAATACTGATTTGTCCTTGATGACGATTGCCTATGAACCGATTTGGGCAATTGGAACTGGTCAAACAGCGACGAGCGATCAAATCAATGAAGTGCATGCGTTTATTCGTGAAGTACTACGCGAATCGTTTGGTGATTCAGGAGCAAATGTCTCGATTCTCTACGGTGGAAGTGTGAATTCCTCCAATGCACAAAGTATTTTCGCTTGTCCAGATGTGGACGGTGGACTCATAGGTGGTGCATCCTTGAATGCATCCAATTTTCTTGAATTAGCAAGCTCTTTTTAAATGAATTATTACGAATTAACCGTTCAATTATCAGATTTTGATCGTTGGAATGACATCCTAATTGCTTACTTAGCCGATCTAGATTACGAAAGTTTTCAGGAGGAATCACCAGCTATAAAAGCGTACGTTCAAGAATCCTCTTATAATGGAGAAGCACTTCAAACCTTATTCAACGAACTTCAATCGGAGCAGGATGTCATCCAATCCTTTGAAGTGAAATTGATTCCGCAACAAAACTGGAATGCTCAGTGGGAATCGCAGTTTGAACCTGTTTTTATTGGGGATGAAATTCGCGTTGTAGCACCATTTCATCGCTTGGATCCGTTCACGGGAATTGAAATCCTCATTGAGCCTAAAATGTCATTTGGAACCGGACACCATCAAACGACGCATTTAATGTGTGAATCCATGATGGGAATGGACTTTGGTTCCAAACGTGTTCTAGACATGGGTAGCGGAACAGGTGTCCTGGCGATTTTAGCGGAAAAACGAGGAGCAACAGACATCGTAGCGATCGACATTGAAGAATGGTCCGCGGAGAATTGTGCCGATAACGCCCTGAAAAATGACTGTCAACACATTCAATCACTGCATGGCGGAATGGAAGTGATTCCAAGCGAACCCTTTGATTACATTTTGGCGAACATCAATAAAAATGTACTCACCGCACAAATGTCTACATACGCAGAACGAATGAAAACAGGTGGACATTTATTTTTAAGTGGATTTTTTGTCTCCGACACCGACGAATTGAAAATGTTGGCATCCGGTTTGAAGTTGCAATTTCAAGCGCAGCACGAGCGCGAGGGTTGGGCAGTTTTACTTTTTAAAAAATAAGCTATGAGAATTATTCTTTCTCTTTTCATTTCCATTCTATTTGTTGGTCAATCTGCGGCACAAACCTTTCCGAAGGAACGTGATAAATTCGTCAAAGAATGGCAGAAGTTGGTGCTAGACGAAGGAGCTGTTTCATTTCTGAAAGAGGAACTTCCGCAAAAAATCAAAGGAAGTCTGATGAACGAAACACAATTTCATCGTCTAGTTGATAATTGCAACAAATATGCACAGAAGGAAATCCCTCTTTATCCAGAGATTTATCACTACATGATCGCGAGTATTTATCAAGTGGAAAATAAATTCCCAGGTGAATTAGTCAATCCATGGTTTAACTACGTGAACGATTTCGCAAAAGAACCAGGTGAGGAGTTGACAAAATTCTTGAAATTCTCAGCAAACTTTTTCCGTTACCAATCTTTCTACCGCGAGCCAACGTATCGCTGGACATACACAAAAGGTCAAGTTGCTTGGGAAGAAGGAAAATCTTTGAAATTAAAGGCAACAGGCATTGACTTGAAGTGCCTGAAATACGACGAAGACCGTAAATTGGAAGATTCTATTGTTGTATATGGCACCACTGGGTATTTTGACATCCTTCAAAACAAATGGCAAGGATCAAAAGGCATTGTCACTTGGGAAAAAGTACAGTTCGCTAAAAATGAGACCTTTGCAAAGTTACGTGGCTATAAGTGTGACTTCGCCACGGCTAAATTAAAAGTCGATACGGTCGAATTAACAACACCCTATTTTACCACACCGATTTTAGGAAAATTGCAAGATTTAACTACCTTGGATTTAGGGGAGGGAGAAAAATCTCCTCAGTTCAATTCTTATGAAAAGCGTTTGAAAATTCCCAACTTGAGGGACCAAATGGACTACGATGGTGGATTTACCTTGGAAGGTCCAGATTTCATCGGCCGAGGAACGGCAGATAAACCTGCAAAAATCATTTTCAAGCGTCAAAATGTACCCTTGTTTGAAATCAGTTCGATTTATTTCGAGATGAATCCACAGCAAGTTATTGCACGCAATGCGAAAGCAAAGATGAATTATAAATCAGGGGATTCACTCATCATTCAATCTTGTTTCTTTACATTGAATGAACAGAACAAGGAAATTAGCATCAACTCAGTTAAAAAAGGCTATGAATACTTGCCGTTTATCGATTCATACTTCAAATTGTATGTATATGCACCAGTTTTGAGTTGGAAATTCGGTTCACCTGATCCATATTATACCTTCGAGGTTGGAACGGCTCAAGAACAAAAAATGGCAAGTTTTCAGTCCATGAATTACTTCGATCCAGCCATTTTTCAAAAGTTCCAAAGTATTGGTACTGCTCATCCATTCTCCCAAATAGCTTCGTTGGTTAAAAAAACGTCTAAAATGGACTTTACCGAAGGCGAAGTCGCTTCCGCAATGAAGAAGACCATCGATCAGGTAAAACCATTGTTAGTGGATATGGCTTCCTTTGGATTTTTAATAGTGGAGACAGATCTTAAAAAAGTAAAAATTTCACCGAAGTTAATCGCATATGCGGAGGCGAGTACGGGTGAAAGTGACTACGACAACATTAAAATTCAATCAGACTTGCGTCCACAAACCATGCAAGAGTCAAAGGAGCAAATTGCAGCGGATCCGTATTTGAAAGAAGTTGCCGCTCGAATGAATGCACAGAATAAAACGAAAAGAGCGACCATTGCATATGCATCGATTCAATTGGACAAAAACGAAATGCGTTTGAATCAAGTAGATCAAGTCGCTTTTTCGGAGGCACAACAGACCTTTGTTTATCCAGATTCCATGTATGTGACGATGTATAAAAACCGGGACATGAGTTTTCATGGATATGTAGTCGCTGGTAAAATGGAATTTTTCACCAAATTTTCTAAGTTCGATTACGAAGCATTTAAAATAAACTTGTTGTCAACTGAGGAAGCAACATTGAGAGTTAAACCCTTAAAAAAGGAAGATGGAACAGATCGAATACTCATGTTCAGTTCCTTTAAAAACATCAAAGGAGAGTTGTTAATTGATGATGTTGAATCGAAATCAGGAAGAAAAGGAAACAATGCACAATATCCCATTCTGAAGTCAATCGGTGAATCTAAAGTATATTACAGCTCCAAAGAAATCTTGAAAGGAGCATACGACAGCACGCGTTTTTACTATGCCGTTAATCCCTTTGATTTGGATAGCTTGGATGACTTTTCAGAAGCGAGTTTGCGTTTCGAAGGAAGTTTGAACTCTGCCGGAATTTTCCCGAAAATCCCTGAACCACTAAAAATCATGAATGACTATTCTTTAGGTTTTGTAGCGCAAGCACCGGAAGAAGGATATCCATTCTATGAAACGGATACTAAGTATCAAAATAAAATTGTGCTTTCGAATAATGGTCTTCAAGGAACCGGAACCATCAATTTCTTGCAATCGATTTCTATTTCTAAGAAGTTGACGTTCTTACCAGATTCGACAATCGGATTAGCCATTTTTGATAACAAAGAAGTGGGAACAGGAGTAAGGTATCCAGTTGTTCACTCAGAACAAGCATTGATTTCTTATCAGCCAAGAAAAGCCTTTATGAAAGTTTCGAGTTATGGGGAGAATCCATTAATCATGTTTAAGGATAATGTGGTGATGACCGGAACATTGTTGTTGGACAAAAAAGGAATGACGGGGAATGGAATCCTTGAATTCAAAGAAGCAAGTTTAAATTCTAAGGAATACCTGTTTACAAACGAAGATATTTTATCTGAAAATTCATCCTTTAGTTTACGCAATCGCTTTAGTCAATATGGCGAGAATCCATTGGCCATTCAGTCGGATGAGATGAAAACGAACATCAGTTTTAAAACACGTATCGGAGAATTCAATTCAAATGGAACGAAGCGAATCATGTTTCCGGCGAATCATTACTATTGTCAAATGGACAAATTCACCTGGTTGATGGACGGTGAAAGTTTAGATTTTCAAAAGAACAAAGGAGGAGAGACGAGCTTTGAAAGTGGTGCTGATTTAGCGAGAAATAACTTCTTCTCGACGGATGAAAAACAAGACACCCTGCAATTTAAGTCCTTGAGTGCAAAATACGACTTAAAAACACAATTGATATTATGCAATGCAGTAGATTACATTCAAGTAGGGGATGCCCGGATTTATCCAGATAGTTCACGTGTAAAAATCCGTAAGGCAGCTGCGATGGATTCCTTGAAAAACGCGGTGATTGTAGCAAATTACATCACGAAATACCATACGTTCAAGGATGCGCAAGTGAAAATATCTTCTCGTAAATACTATGAGGGAACAGCAAAGTATCCGTATTATGACCGCGATAGTAATTTGACGATTTTACCCATGAATTCGATCAAGTTTGTGAACCTAACAACGACCGCTCAAGGTGAAGTGAAAGAAAAAGACCGCTTCAAATTGAGCAAGGAATTTGACTATTACGGAAGCGTAGTCGTCAAGGCGTCCAACCAAGGATTATTCTTAAATGGATCCACTCGATTAAATCACACATGTCAATACGATAAATCATGGATGACTTTCGAGGATACCGTTTTAGCAACGAATATTCAGATTCCAATTAGTGCAACGCCAAAGAATGCGAAAGGGGATCGTTTAGCAGTTGGATTCCTATGGCGTCAAACGGAAAAAGTGGACAGCGTGCATATTTACCCAAGTTTCTTGTCCAAAACGGAGGGTCCAAGTGATCCAAGCTTGTTTAGTTCCTTTGGGTATTTACAATACAATCAAAAGTTGAGTGAATACCAAATCGCATCAAAAAGCCGTTTGAATAAGTCGGATACGCTGAGTAATATGTTGACATTGGATGTCAATACCTGCAAAGTCATTGGTTTCGGTGATATTGAACTCGGAATTAATACTGGTGATGTTAAGATGGACATGTATGGGAAAATTGAATTCGATCAAGAAACAAAGAAAACACGGATTGCTGCGAATGCACGCGTAACCATGCCAATTGATGCGAAGGTGATGGAGAATATGGCCGCTAAATTGAAACTTCAAGAGGGAGCAAAAGAAGTGGACATGAAAAAAGCAAGTTACGGTTTGAAAAATACCTTTGTTCATTGGTCGAATGCAAAGGATGCGCAAGAAGTATTCAAGGATTTCGATGAGGATAAATTGAAAAAAATGCCATCGACTATGGAACAGACGTTTATTCTTACAGATATCGTTTTGGAATCCTATGGTAACGTGAAGGCAAGTGCGAAAAAAGTGGACAAGGGATTGATTTCAGTCAACAATCAAGTTGGTCTCGTTAGTATCAATGGAATTCCGGTGTTAAAACAGGTTGAATGGCACCAGTTTTACCTTCAATCTTTTTCCGATGAAGCAGCTCCAGGATTCACTTGGGATTTAACTTTATTTGATGATACGAAGTACTTTATGAATTATTCCATGGTGAAGAGGGATGGTGATTTGACTATCTTTACGAATGATAAAACGGTGAGTGATGCGATTTTAGCCATCAAACCGGAGAAACGTAAAACGAAAAATTTTAAATTTGATGTCATGGATGAGGTAACTGCCAAGAATTTACTTTCCAAATTCCGAGGTTATTTCCTTTACAAATAACAGATGCTACTTTTAACGATTATACTATTAGGATACCTTATTGGATCGATTCCAACTGCTGTTTGGGTTGGAAAAGCTTTTCATGGGATAGACATTCGAGAACACGGAAGTAAAAATGCGGGAGCAACAAATACCTTTCGTGTATTGGGAAAACGTTCCGGATGGTTCGTTCTCATCGTGGATGTGTCTAAGGGAATATTGGCTGCCTGTCTTCCTCACTTCTTTTCCTACTTATTGGAAGGATACAAAGATGAGTTTTTAATCTTGCAACTTTGTGGGTCTTTTAGCGCTGTGTTTGGACATGTATTTCCTGTTTTTGCCAATTTCCGAGGTGGAAAAGGAGTGGCAACGTCTTTGGGAATCGTCATTGGAATCAATCCATATGCAGCACTTGTTTGTTTGGTAATTTTTCTTGTGGTCTTTTTAAGTTCGCGTTTTGTTTCACTTGGGGCGATTACGGCAGCACTTTGTTTTCCGTTCATCAGTTATTTTATGATTAATGAAGATGCCCGAATCATGATTTTTTTTACCG
>ENA-OUVC01001165-OUVC01001165.1-marine-metagenome-genome-assembly--contig:-NODE-1165-length-15953-cov-3.765180_pt1 | contig 15953 bp, 13 predicted proteins | sample MGYA00248622_ERZ508571 | MGnify/ENA primary metagenome ERZ508571 (study PRJEB26236, sample SAMN06267175) | marine metagenome | isolation source: Columbia River Estuary | place: USA:Columbia River... | reverse complement strand
AGTGAAGTTAATCTAATTAAAGTAGACAATTTCTTCATTCGACAATTATCTTCAAATTACTGATAATAAGCAAAATATGATACATCAAACGAGGCTTAATTAATTAAAAAAAACCCGGTCTCAGCGACCGGGTTCTAAAAACTAAACTAAATAATTAAAAAATCGCCTACTTGTTCACTGGTGTAGGATCGAATATCGAGGGTATTGGTGAAGGAGCATTCGCATTTCCATTGATTTCATTTTGTGCGATGGGGAAACGCTGTGCGTGTTGTCCACCAGAGGTTGGACTAATCGCTAGAGCTATATCTGGATCCGTTTTACTCACTCTGGCAAAATCAAAGAAGGGCAAGTGCGTACCAAATAGACTTACATAGCGCTCTTCTAAGATTTCTCTGAGCAGCGCCTTGTCAGCCGATATGCCCGAAGCATTTTCAATGCCCCCTGCTTCAAAATCAGCAGCCACGAAGGCGCTGTATTTAGCTGTTAATGAGGCACTTCCTACAAATCCTTTTCCTGAATTCAAGTAAGTACGCAATCCATTTAGATGCCCAAGTGCCGTGTTAAACTGCCCAAGTCTGGCAGAACTCTCTGCTAGAATGAGTAGGTTTTCCACGTTGGATACCATAGGCATTTTTACATTCTGACCCGTGATTCTGGTGCTAGCACGTTCATCTATAGATACTTTTAAATAATCCCTTCTTCTTGATTCGTCAGTTTTTGCGTGATTTCTACTAGAAGAACCTGCAGGATCTAACAACCCTTGTACAAAAGTATCTGCAGAAGAAAAATCCCCACCCCTGGATCCATCTAGCACAATGTAGTACAGATTACTGTTTTCTAATGTAGAGCCATAACCTGAAAATCCTTTGGCATAGCTCATGTTATTTACGTCTGTGGAAACACCATCTAAAGCTTCTGTATACGCTGCTTGATAGTTCTTGGTCATCAAATAAAATCTTGCTTTTAAGGTGTGAGCAACTTGAGTCCAAGCGGCAGCATTTTTACCCACCAATAAATCTTGGGAAAGAACGCGTGTAGCAGTCACTGAAGACAATTGGACGATAGCGGCATCTAATAATGCTTGTACTTGACTGAACACCTCAGCTTGACTATCAAATTCAGGATCTGGCGTGCCGTATTTGCTGTACGGTATATCGCCGAATAGAGCGGCCATGGTACCTATGGCATGTGCTTCTATAATATTCCCAATTCCTTTGATCAGATTGTCTTCAGAATCAGTTTGAATAATTCTGTTTTGAGTCACAATTCCGTGGTAAACAAAAGACCAATCACCATTAGTTTCTTCTGGAGCAATATTGTAGACATAGAGGTTCTTGTATAGATTGCCCAAGCCTTTCAATTGTCCGGTCCACAATTGGGAGATCCGCATGGTATGGCCGAGTTGCAACTGCACATCCGCAAGCTGCATTCCTTTGATAATTAATTCATTGGGGACAGATGTGGATTGATTCGGATTTTCGTTAACATCCAAATAAGATTCACAACCTGAACTTATTAAGATTATTCCGAGGACTAAAACACGAGATAATATATTTTTCATGGCTGTTTGATTTAGTAATTAATGGTAATTCCGAACAAGAATGATTTTGAAGCTGGATTGGTAAAGTAGTCAAGACCTTTACCGTTTCCATTGCCAAATTGATTTACATCAGGATCAATACCTCGTATATTGGTGAATAAGGCAAGATTTCTTCCGGTTAAGTTGATATCCACAGAGCTTAACTTTAGCTTCTCGACAAGGGTATTTTTCAATTCATAGCCTAAAGTCAATTCTCTAAAGCGCACATAGCTGGCATCTGCCACAGCAAATTCGCTGATTACCGAGCCGCCAAATCCGCCTCCTAGCGTGGTGTACCATTTTTCATCCAACAGCACATCACCACCTCCAAAGTTTTGGATATTTCCTCGTACAGTAGAACCGGCTGCAATCGTTGTCCCTGCATAGTTAACTATATCTGAGGGAACAGTTACCGTATTGCCCACATCTGCGTGGGTACCAAAACCATACAATACATACCTGGTTCTCTCCGCTAGGTCGTTTCCTTGACTAGTGTCAAACAGGGCATTTAATTTTAACCCTTTATAATTAGCTCGAACTCCAAAGGAACCTCTCCAATCTGGGTTTGGATCACCAATTACTTTATCTCCAGTAGGATCGAGTTGTGGAAAGCCATTTTTATCTAATTCAAGGTTGCCATTGGCATCTCTAAGCGCAGCGGAGCCTAATAAAACACCAAGAGGTTGTCCGACAACAGCGCTCGACTTTACGGAAGACCCACTAGTTAAGTTAACCGAGGCTACACCACTTAAATCAAGTACCTTGTTTCTGTTGGCAAATACATTTCCAAACACACTTAAATTAAAGTCATCTCCTTTAACTAAGGCATATTCAAATTCAGTTTCCCAACCTTTATTCTCAATGCGCCCGGCATTCTGATAAATGCTGTTGTACCCTTCCGATGGATTTAGGTCTAAATAAAGCAATGCATCTCTAGTTTCGTTGCGGTATATTGTTCCAGACAGAGAAAGCCTATTTCTAAAGAATCTAAGGTCTAGACCTAACTCTAGCTCTCTCTTTTTCTCAAACTCCAAGTTCGGATTTCCTTTATCATCATTAACGCGGAAACCACCCCCAAAAGCATCTAATGAAATTAAATCAGAATAGCTGGAGTATGAGGCATTTTCATAGGTAGTGCTAAATAAATGTGCTCCAGGAGGAAGTCCAACCTCCCCGTAGGCCAATCTTAACTTACCAAAAGAAAGCCCTTTGGTCATGTCCTCTTTAACTAAACCACCCCAGTTAAATCCTAATTCAGCACTTGGGTAAATAAAACTCTTAGAGCTTGAAGAAGCGTCTTCGTAGGTGGCCCCTAAATTCATGTTTAAATAATCCTTGTACTGGAATTGAGACTGAACATATCCGCGTACCGTTCTAAACAATCTATTTCTTTCTTCATAGTTCTTAGTGGCGGCAACTGCAGGGTTTTGAAGGCGTGCATTGTATAAGAAGTCAACGGCTTCTAAATATGTTTGTTTGCGTTGAGAATCATTCATCGCAAAACCAGAAATCAAGTTCAAATCCAGATTGTCCCAAGAAAACTGCATGGAAGAAATAAGCTCTGTATTGACCTCGGTTACGTTAAACGTTTCGTTTTGGTATCTTCCGTTGGTGGCTCCATCTGAGGAAAACATGGGGAAAAAATAAACGCGATCATCCGTGTATTGATCTAAACCAGAACGCAATACCGCATTCCACCAAGGCTTTAAAGTTGCTGTAAATTCTGTAGATGCTACCACGCGATTTACATCTGTATCACTCGTTTGCTCGTACAGCGTCCAAAGTGGGTTGTTGTACGTCGCTGAACTTGAATTCCCTAAATAACGTCGGTAACTTCTATGTCTATCCTCTATCGGGTTTCCATTTTTGTCGAAGTACGTACCCTTGTACCCACTGATATCAAAATCAGGTGGTGTTCTCAAAAGACCTAAGTAAATACCTGCCGTATTAGACCCTTGTTGAATTCTGTTAGAGTAGTTGGTTGAATAAATCACCTTAGAATTATTCTTTAACCAGTCCGCAAAATTATAGGTGGTAGCTAAAGTGAATGAGGATTTATTGTAGTTCGAATTACGCATAATTCCATTTTGGTTCACTTTGTTCATACTCATATAGTATGTACCCTTGTTATTTCCCCCGGAAAGGTTGAATTGGTGAGTTTGTGTCGATCCTGTGGTAAAGACCAAATCAAAGTTTCGATCGGTGTAGACCTCCATACTGTTTTTCTTGGTAATGGGGTAGTACGCCACTCCTGTGTTGGCTAGAAAATATTCCCCAGAAGTATTGACAGCATCCGCTTCCCCACTACGAGCCTCTATAAAGTCTCCCCATGAGTTTGTGGCTGTTGGACTATACTTTCCATTGGCCCCTTGACCGTAGCTTTTTTGCATAGGGTGACGTACATTGATTAAGTCATAGGATATTGAAGTATTGTAGGATGCCCTCATTTTGCCTTCTGCTCCACGCTTGGTGGTGATTACGATAACACCCCCCAAAGCCTTAGAACCATATATAGCTCCTGCAGAGGCTCCTTTAAATATTTGAATGGACTCAATATCGTTTGGGTTGATGTCATTTAACCTGGATTGTTGTGAAATCCCACCGTCAGCTCCTGATCCAAAGCCTTCAAAATTATCGTTATTTGTGGGCACCCCGTCAATAATGATCAAAGGTTGCGTTTGACCGATAATCGAACTCGCTCCCCTTATCTGAATGTTGGAACCTGCCCCTGGGTCAGCACTGGTGGCTGATATGGTAATCCCTGATGCTTTACCTGCCAATCCGTTAATCAAGGTAGGCTCTCCAGAACGAACCACATCATTGGCTTGCATTTTAGAGTACGTGGAGGCTATTTTATCTCTGTTTTCTTTAAAGCCAAGCGCAGAAACAACCACTTCATCCAGCGCATTGTCCGTGGTTAATGTAAAATCATAGGTGTCCTGGCTGTCTACCTGTCGGGTCATTTTTCGGTACCCTATGTAACTAACCACAATGGTTTGACCCTGTCGAACATCTAAGGTAAAGACACCATCAAAATCAGTGGTGGTACCCGTAGTTGTTCCCTCGATAAGTACAGAAGCTCCAGGTAGTGGAATACCTGATTCATCGGTGACCTTACCTTTGATACTTTTCTGGGCAAACGTCGCCACAGAAAAAAGCAATAAAAAGTGTAAAATGAATTTTCTCATAATGTTTGGTTAGATTTTACGTTAATTTAAATAAACCAAATTGATTTTTGATGATTTATCGATTTTCAGCAAATTTTAACGAAATTTAAGAAAAGTAAAATATCAGAAAAATAGCCTAAATTAGAGTAAATAGTTATAACAATGACCAACGAAGAAAGCAACCAACTCTACCATACGTTTGTATTAGAACTCTCTAGAATATATGGGAGTTTTGAAAATTTTCAGTTTAAAAAAGCCACAAATGCAACGATTGCCTCTGAACTTAACTACAGTAATTCACAGTTTTCCAGACTGATCCACAACACAGCTTCACATGGTGAACTTGAAAGAGCTGTTAATTCGGCCCATCAATTAGTAAAGCTCAAAAACTTTAGAAGAATTTTAAAGGGTACCGCTTTAATCAGCAGCATAATAATCACCAGCCTCATTTTATTGTTAGCTCTTCAAAAAAATGATACGGAACATGAAATTCATTCCATGAAGGATTCATTTAAAACCTTATTCAAAGAGGACGAGGTGAGGAATTTTTACACCAAACTCCAAGACCTCCCGACTGATTGCAGTTTTCCTAGCTACAAGTATCAAGGCGAATGGGTTTTAAACAACGCCATTCAAATCCCTTTGTTTCGAGAAAAAAATGGATTTCATCTTAGAATCAGCAATTCAGTTTTGTACACCAAGTCTGCCAATGCTCAGGGAACAATCATGGAGGGGTATGAATTAGAGACTATGGAAATATGGTATGATTTAGAAAAAAGAGTCATCGATGAGTTTCTAATTTCTGACAGTGAAAATCAGAAACTACCCAAGTACAAGGAAGATTTTTTAACTGATAAAAACTTTGTCAAATTAGCGACCTCTTCCTCTGTGATCAGACATGAGTTTAGTTTTGAAGAAACAGGTATTCAAAAAGAATCTTCCATCATCACTAGGGATATTAACTACGAATCAGATCAATTTAAAAAACTTGATCTGAAAGAACCTACTGTTAAAAAGGAATTAGAAAAAATTGCCTTTGGGCAAACTTCACGCAAACCGATAAACTGTGCGCTAGCGCCCTATCCAAAAGCTGATTTCCACCAAATTGAGGAGGGTGACCAATTAAATTTCTCTTGTTTATTTAATATCAAAAACTACGGGAATACGAGTAATTTGAATAGTGTATTATATGGCAAGTCATTTAAACTAAAAAACCAATACATCTCCGCCACCTGTAATTAAACTGTTCCCCTATATGATAGCCAAATAGATTGCTGAGTAACTACATGGAGCCACTGTGGTAAAGTGTATACAGACTATTTTGTAGTCAACGTAACGGTTAATGAGCTATCTTTAGTTAAACCACTTCATAGAACAAGTTATCCGGCTTGGGAATAGAAAATCAAATACAGGTATGGGTTTCAGCTTTAGTGCTTATAATGAGCACTTTATGGTTAGTGCATCACCTTCAAAAAACTCAAAACCGATGGTTGATCAAGTTTACCGATTGGTTACCTCCCATACTATTTGCCTATTTGATCCCTGCCTTTGGACGTTTTGTTATCCCCTTTGAATCAATAATACCCTCACTGAGTTGGTTTAGTAAATCATTTTTGATACCAGCGGCTGTTTTCAGCGTCATGGCTGGACTAAATATTCGCTCACTCAAAAGTGTTTGGCCCAAACCCATCTTGTTGTTTTTATCCGGGTCGTTCATCATTGCTTCATTGCCTATTTTAATTCTAGGAGTCGCCAAGTTATTCTTTGTGGAGATTTACCTGGATTGGCAGAGTACTGATTTGTGGAAAGGATTAGTGCCTATCGTGGGCAGTTGGATAGGGGGTTCAACCTCACAGGTAGTTTTAAAAGAAATTATCGATACTCCAGATCCACTATTCCTGTCTGTATTGTTAATCGACAATATAGCAGTCAACATATGGACAATCCTTATGTTTCAATGGATCAAAAAGTCGGATCATATAGATACCAAATGGGGTATACAGAAAGAAAAAAACACCGAATTAAATGCCGATGAAAAAAAAGGAAGTTGGTGGTCCATAGAACTCCTAGTCATTATAGGATATTCAATCCTATCGTATTGGCTACCTTGGTCCTTTTTGACCATGATCCTGTGCACCAGTGTTTTAGGGGTGCTGATCAGCGCATTAATACCCAAATGGAACTCGGCCAATAGTCTCCGATGGGCGGGTTGGTTGATCATTCTGGTTATGATCTTTTTAGGGTTTAAACTGGATTTTTCGCATTGGAACATCCCTCTGTCTTTAATCTCCGTAGTGCTAGTCTGGTTTGTATTTCACGCATTATGGATCGGTCTACATACCTATCTATTTAGAGTGCCTAGTGCGTGGTTGGCTATTACCAGCATGGCCAATCTAGGCGGAATATCCACCGCCCCAGCGGTAACCGCCGCTTACGATCAAAAATTAATGCCTCACGCTGTATTGCTCTCCATACTCAGCATGGCCACTGGAACCCTATGGGGCTTATGGACCATCTACTGGATTCAGCAACTTTTTGTCACTATATAAACTCCTTGCTTTATGAAAAACTACGCGTTAAAACTGCTTTTCTTACTTATTGCCTTCCAGGGTTTTGGGCAAAAATATGCCAACAATGCTGTATCAGCGGCGCATCCATTGGCTACAGATGCAGGTGCGCTTATGTACCAACAAGGCGGGAATGCCTATGACGCTGCTGTAGCTGCTGCATTTGCCTTGGCTGTAGTCGAACCCAGTATGAGCGGATTGGGTGGTAGACTGCAAGCTATTTACCAAACCTCTGAGGGTTTAACTCGAGGTATTGACGCTTCCACCGAGGTACCGTCAAATTATAAAAGCACCCAAGAAAAATATTCAGAAGGCTATGAAACCATAGGGATACCTGGTGTTGTACGTGGTCTTGAAAAGCTCCACGCTGGAAACGGCGTACTGCCATGGAAAACGCTTTTAGAGCCAGCGATCAACTATGCAAAAAATGGTTATGAGATCTTACCCGGAGAGGCTGCAAGACAAGCTGCTGCTAAAAGTTCAATCGAAAAATATCCCGGTACAAAACAAAATTTTTTAACCTCAAATAACCAGACTTATACAGCAGGATCAAGGGTAGTACAAAAAGATTTAGCCCGAACTCTAGAGGTTATTGCTAGGCGGGGGGCAGATGGATTCTACACGGGAAAAATGGCACGGACCATCGCTAAGGACATGAAAAAAAACAATCATATACTCAGCTATCAAGACCTTAAAAACTACCAAGCTTTGGATTTGAAAGTATTGGAAGGGACATTTAGGGGGCATACAATTAAAAGTCTTTACCTTCCTTCCTATGGGGCGATAACCCTTCAAATACTCCAGATCGCCGACCATTTTACACCACCCACAAATAACACAGAATGGACTAATCAATTAGGACACGCTTCTGAAATTGGCTACCAACACCGAGCCTTTCAACAAATCCCTGATTCACTAGCCTCTATACTATCCAAAGAAAAAGCAGCTTTTTGGGCGCAAAAAGGAAAACAACTAGCAACCAGTAAATTACCCGAAAACACCACAGGCGAATCCTCAGCTGCCCAAGGCCACACAACTCATCTAACCACCGCCGATAAATGGGGCAACGTAGTATCGCTCACTCAGACTCTAGGGCCCAATCTAGGATCTAGAGTCGTTACTCCTAAGCTAGGATTTTTATATGCCGTAACATTGGGCGGCTATCTCGGAGATTATAAACCCGGAGATCGCGCCCAATCACATATATCCCCTACTCTTGTAGAAAAAGATGGGGAGATACACTTGGCGCTTGGAGCTGCTGGAGGCAATAAAATTGTCATCGCCGTTGCCCAGGTAATCAGCCGATATGTCGATCAAGGATACTCCTTAAATGAATCTTTGGCCCTTCCCAGAGTATACCCAAACGGTAATCGCTGGCAGATAGAAAACCACGACGGCCTTTTCACTCGTTTAGGATCTGGAGACCAATTATGGAAAACCCCAGAATTTACTGATCAAAAAGCCTATTTCGGTAGGGTTCACGCAGTGGCCTTAGACAAAAAGACCCATAGTTGGATGGCAAGCGCAGATCCAGATTGGGAGGGCACTGTCCGGCTTGTTGAATAATCTTGCGGAGACTATAACCATTAGACCTTTCGGTTAACTCATAAATCTATGACTACTCCCCATTGAATAACGGGAAGTAGACATAGACGATGAGCATGCTAGTACAGCTAAAAAACACTGAAAAAATCAAGGAAGCCTAAAAATATCTTCCACCGAACAATTCAATGTTTTTGAAATTTTCAAAGCCAAAACTGTAGAGGGTACATAGACCCCATTTTCAATAGCGTTGATACTTTTCCTAGATACCTCCGCTTTAATGGAGAGTTCCTCCTGAGTATAACCAGCTGATTTTCTGAGTTCTTCTAAATTATTGAGAAGCTTCTGATGGTTTTTACCCATGCTTACTTCTTTTCAAATTTATCGACCGCATCGGTTAGTTCTTTTTCAGTGTTTGGATAGAGGTATCCAGCAATCATGGTCCCTACTCCGATCAACCCAACCAATGCACCGACACCTTTTAAAATACTTCCCAGAAAGAAATAACCCAAGGCAAATAGTCCCGTACCCACAAAAATGGTGATCACCCCACTCCGGCGATAATCTATGGGCTCATGTTTTCTCTCCTCGAAAATATTCAACAGCTCCTCAACTTTCGATGAATCATCGAGGTTCTTGGAGATTTCAATAACTGCCTCCCGCTTTCCCTTGGCGTCTTTATACTTCCAAATAAACACAGCCACGGGGATGAGTAAACCGATCAACATTCCGAAGATTGGGATAATAATTCCTGGATTCATTTTTTAAGATTTATGGATTAATGTAACGCAAACGTAACATTATTTTTTATGAGAAGCAAACGTTACATGAAAATTGAAGGCAATTGGGCATGTTAAACTCCCAACACCACCTCTTTTTCAAGATAGAATCGGGCAAACAGTTCCTCGCTATACCAGTTATTTACCCGCGCCAGTTGAATCACTTTTTTGTGGGCTTCGTGCTGATAGGCATACCGCTTTACGCTGTCTATACTGGCCCAGACACTGATAGTCGCTTGGTAAATCAGGGGTAATTCGCCGATGCCTACCGCGTATTCGAGCTCGTCAAAATCATAGAGCCCTTTAGATGTTTTTCCCACTTGACGCCAAAAGTGCCACACCTTGTTGAGGCTTATTCGCGCTCGGGTTAACACGGCGACTTTAGCATTTTCTGGGAGATTTTCTGAGACCACAAATGGATTGACACCCGACCACTGGCCATGAGAGCCTATGTTCTTAAGATAGAGTATACGCGTGCTGGAACATCTGTGTTCGTATTCATTGAAGTATTGATGATCTCTAAAAAAGGATTCCGCATGGGCGGCACTTTCCCAGACCATCAACCAGGCGTATTGGCCAAAATCAGGCCAGGCACCAAAACCGGCACCGCTCCCGGATCCCATAGATTTAAAAAATTGAAGCCCTGGGAGGTTCTTTAGGTACATCGAAGCCAATGGTACCTGTCCAAACCCCCAAAATCTGTTGAAATTACCCCGTAAGCGAAATAATACGACCGTTGTTACTTGCATCCGCCTATTTTTTTTGCACAATTACCGTCTGAATCCCTAGTGGAATATACTTTTCCCAAGCAAAAAAGGGCCAAGTCACCCCCTTGAGCCATGCTAAGTTTAAAAAATGGCTTTCAAAACTAGAGTTCCATCGAATATTCTTTTTTTCTGCCCTTCCTAGCCACCACAAAATGAATGGATCGAGCGTGCCGTATTTATGATGCGCTACGATGTTCCAATGGGATGAGGGAAAAAGAAAATCCCAAGACTTAAAACTGAAAAGGTTGATGTGCCTCGGGGTATGCCAACCTTGCCAATACTGTTTTTGAATTTTGGGCAACAGTCCCTGATACATAGGCACCTCGATGATAACCATACCACCCGGTTTAAGGTGTTTCAAACACTTTTCTATGGTTAACGCAGGCCGATAATCGTGTTCTAGATAATGCCACGCGGTGATTACATCAAAACGCTCAGTAGTGTTGTATTGATCCAAACTTTCCTCAGACAAATGAATGCCGGCATAACTAGGGTCATCCCATTGGGCTGCTTTAAAATCAATCCCATAACATTCTGCATGGGTGTGTTGTTTCATCGCGCGCAGAAAATCTGGCTTTCCGCAACCAATATCTAAAATACTGACCTGAGTGTTTTTATTGGAAGCTAGGTGTTTATTCACCAAACGAACCCTTTTTCGGTTTAACGAATGATCTTGACGCTGTACGACACCGGCGTATTTGCCCCAAGCCTTTTCACCTCGATAGGGCAGGTACTCATCCGGGTAAAACTCACCTAAATCTTGTTCGTCTACTGGATTTTCCAAAAAAACAGTCTCGCAATCATTACATCGGAGAAAACGGAATCTTCTATCCGGCACATCATCCACCATCATGGGACCCGTTTCCCTGTGGAAACTGTGATTTTCTGAATGGCAAATAGAACATCTCATAAAGTTGGCGTATCGCGGAAATAGAATCACCTAAGGTAATTCAAACGATTGTAATGTGGGTGTTCATTCACACCATACCCATCATATAAAATTGAAAATTAAGCCTACCTTGGTTTGATAAACAAAGTGCCACTCGATGAACAACCATTTTTCTACCCTGCTTATTTTATGCTCACTAGTCAGCATCACTTCCTGTAAAAAACCTGAGAATAAGGAGGAAGCCTCGATGCAAAATAAATGGGAGATCGGTCCATTCGTGAAACAAGACGCAGAAAACCCCATTCTTTCCCCCGATCCAAGTTTAGTTTTTGTAGACCCCGTTAGCGGAGAGGAAACAGCTTTTGAGGGGAGAAATGTGCTTAACCCTTCGGCTGTAGTCAAAGAGGGAAAAGTTCATCTCCTGTATCGGGCTCAAGATCAAAAAATGACCTCAAGAATAGGATTGGCCACCAGTGAAGACGGCATCCATTTTATCAAAGAACCTGCCCCAATATTCTTTCCTGACAACGATGATATGTTGGTTTATGAAAACTACGGCGGCGTGGAAGACCCAAGGGTGGTTCAAGGTCCAGAGGGCAAGTATTGGCTCACCTATACCTCCTACGATGGCAAAACAGCTCGATTGTGTATTGCCAGTTCTCCTGATTTAAGACAATGGACCAAGCACGGCCCAGTATTAAACGACCCAAAATATAGGGACCTTTGGTCTAAATCAGGCGCTATTGTGGTGGAGCAACTAGGGGAAGAAATGCGTGCTAAAAAAATCAATGGCCAATTCTGGATGTATTTCGGGGACACCAACCTGTTTATGGCTTATTCAGACAATTTAATTGACTGGAAGGTATTAGAAAATGCAGAAAACAACAAAATGGTGTCGGTACTTCACCCCAGACCTGGTTATTTTGACAGCAGGCTGGTAGAACCAGGTCCTTATGCCCTATGGACTGAAAACGGAATTAATTTAATATACAACGCCAGTAACGCCGCAAACAACAACGATCCCCAACTGCCAAAATTCACCTATGCCGCAGGACAGGCACTATTTAGTGCCACAAGACCCTACCAGTTGTTAGAGAGAACCCAAGGATATTTTATCTATCCCGATAAGGATTACGAAAAAATTGGCGAAGTAAATGAAGTGTGTTTTGTTGAGGGTATGGTCTTTTTTAAAGATAAGTGGTTGCTCTATTACGGCACTGCTGACTCTAAAATTGCGGTCGCTATTGCCGAAAAATAAGCTGAAAAACAACGTATCCTGGTATTGTATGGCCTCTAAAATATTCTAACTATAAACAAATCAATAACCTCCACTAAAATCAGCGCAATAATGATATACTCCAGTCGGCTACTCTCATTATGGTCTAAAATATCCTTAAAAAGGTCAAGCTCTTCTTTTATGATTGAATTGCGTTCATAGATGTACTGATATCGATCTTTTAAGTCAAAAATCTGCTTTAATTCAATATTTAAACTGTTCAAAGACTCGTTTTCCCAAGTTATGTCCGGGGCGTTAAAAATGTATAGATTTTCAAATATTTGATTTTTGACATTCAGCACTCTTCCAATAAACATTTTTAATTTTTTACGGGATAGACTCAATGATCCTGTTTGCTCCAGTTGCCTTACATACTGACGAGTTTCTTCCAAAATAGCATCTGTAATTTCGAGATATTTATCCAGTGCAACGGATTGAGAGGTGTTTAACATGATGAGTCTGATAAACTCCGGATTTAATTCCTTTAGAGTCACCGAATCAAACTCCACTTTCTGTACATCCTTATTAATGATTATTTTGATGGTCTCATTCAACTCATGGTTGCCCCACATTAACGCGTTGGGATCTATAATTTTAATTAAGTCATTAATTTCATTGGGTTGAAAATTAAAAAAGGACAATACCCCATACTGAAATAAATACACAAATTTATCTTCGGCAGTTCGGATAAAGATTTCATCAGAATCAGAAAAAATGATCTCATAGGACTTGAAGAGCGCTTTACACTTTCTAATGTTAAGGCTAATGGAGATTTGTATCGCTACAACTGAATATTGCATCATCTTTGGATTGTTGTGATTTATCAGGCTAAGTTAATTTTATTGAGCGTTCAAATAACACGATAAAAATTCAGAGGGATTGTAACCTCCCCCATATTTCAACTAGTCTTTAGGCGAAAAACTGAAATAAAATAATTAAATGGACATATAACGAACAATAAGGCCTACATTAACAAAATACAAATAAACATTTGATCGCTTTATTTGTCATTTATCCAATATTCATGATGAGAATACCATGCCTCCTACTGGCATTATTTTATTCTGAATTTACCCTATCACAAATTGTTCAAGATGAATTAATTGTTCGCTTTTCAATTGGGAATGCGTCCTCTAATCAAATAGACAATCAGCATAATTACACCCAACAAAGCATAGGTCAACAAAGCCCTATGGGAACTTTTTATTTAGATGAATACATTGTAATACAAGGTTTTATTCATCCAGAAAATTATTTTGAATTTAGGGATCATCTCAATATGTCTTCTAATAATTTAATTGTTTACCCTAACCCGTTTAATTCTATGATCAATGTTTCGCTTTCAGAATTAATCAACACAAAATTTAATGTAATCATATACAGTATATCTGGACAACAATTATTCAATGAAACTTTTTTGGATCAGGAAAACGCAACAATAGCGACTGAAAATCTTCCAGTTGGGTATTACATAATTAAAGTATCTGCCAACGGGCTAAACACCTATAAAAAACTAATTAAGGCCAATGATTATTGACTTCAAAAAACCAATTGTTGTTAGCATACTATTATTAACAGCACTAAACACTCAACGATCAAGTGCTCAACATATTTATGTTGAACAAGGCAAAAACAAATCCAATTTTAAATACATTAACCCAAAAGGAGAGCCCTTAGATCACTTGTTGTATACCTCCAATGATTATATGGCAATAGGTATTAAAACTAACTTACTTCAAGAGTCTATAAATCTTTCATTCGGTCTTAATTACACAGGATATGGAGCGCTGGGCAACGACCTAGCGGGAAACTTAATGGAATGGGGGGTGTTTTATTCAGGTTTGGACCTGGGCATTGATCTAAAACTATCAAAGATTGGAAAAGGAGTTCTTTATACAAAAGGGAATGTATCGTGGTCACGTATACTACACGGGTATCAATTGTTGAATAATCAAATTGTCGATTTAAAACGGCAGCCTGACTTTAGTCATTCCTTGGTATTTCCGAGCTATGGGTTCGGATTAAATCATCCCATTAATAACAACCTTTCACTCTATATTCAATACATGAGAGGAAAGAGTTTGACTCTGTTGGAAAAAATACCATATAACTCTGACAAGCAAGAATTGCGCATTGTTAGTGAATCAATTGGTTTTGGACTTATGGTAGATATTTCAAATAAAAAATAATTAATCCTCTAAATAAGTCTATTGTGAGAACACTTTTAACAATCCTATTCATCATAAGTTTTACAAAAGGGTTTACACAAACTAAGGGCATCAGTTATCAAGCATTAATTGTAAATCCCAAGGAGCAAAAACTACCCGGACTAGATGCAAAACAAAGCATCCTAGTCAATACAAAAATTGCCATTAGATTTTCAATAAATGACGAAGTTGGCACGCTTATTTATAAAGAATTTCACAATACTCAGACAGATCGTTTTGGCATCGTAAACATATTAATAGGTAGCGGTAATAGTATTGATTCAAAAAGATTTAACGACATCTCCTGGGATGGCAAACCAAAAGAACTATTGGTTGAAATAGATTTTTTGAAAAACAATCAATATACACTGATTAGCAAACAAGAATTGACTTTTATGCCACAACCCATCAATGAGGAAACTGAACTGTTACTCTATGAAATAGTTGAAGAACAAGTAAAAATAAAAGGAGAAATACAAAATATAGAACTTACGCCCGGCCCAATTGGTCCGCAGGGAATTCCAGGAGAAATTGGAGATACAGGTCCTCAAGGAATCCAAGGTGAGCCGGGAGCTAACGGAGAAACTATAGATTTAACAAATGTTGAAAGTGACATAGTACCTTCGGTAGATAATAAATATACTTTAGGAGAAGCTAACCACCGTTGGGCGGGAATTTATGTAGGTCCTGGAACAATTTATATTACGGACATTACCCTTAATACTCAGGCTGAACTTACGGTAGATAACGGAGTATTGGAAGTCAACGGAGCAAATCAATTACAGGTTGGCCAGCTCAAGTTTGTTGACAATAAAATTGAATCCCTAACATCAGAAATAGACATTCAAATAGGTGAGTTAACAGATGATGCATCACTAGTACTTAATAGAGATATCATTATTGGGCTCAATAAAGGGATAAAGTTTCAAGACAGTACCACACAAGTATCTGCTTCGGTAAACCCTGATTGGAACGCTTCAAGTGGTTTAGCACAGATCTTAAATAAACCTATTCTTTTGCAAGGTGATACAGGTCCACAAGGAATTCAAGGTGAGGCTGGACCGCAAGGGATTCAAGGCGATACCGGAGCGCAGGGGATTCAAGGTGATGCCGGAATACAGGGACTTAAAGGAGATGCTGGAACTCAGGGAATTCAAGGTGACGCTGGACCGCAAGGGAT
>ENA-OUVC01001162-OUVC01001162.1-marine-metagenome-genome-assembly--contig:-NODE-1162-length-15965-cov-3.401057_pt1 | contig 15965 bp, 11 predicted proteins | sample MGYA00248622_ERZ508571 | MGnify/ENA primary metagenome ERZ508571 (study PRJEB26236, sample SAMN06267175) | marine metagenome | isolation source: Columbia River Estuary | place: USA:Columbia River... | reverse complement strand
GAAAGATGGTCATGCCTTGTTGGTCAATGATGCCTTACTGATTACCTTAGATCAGCCCAAGTCGTTAAGATTAAATGACACCTTTGTATCCGGATTATTCATTGATAACGACATGTCGATTCCGGAGGCCGTGTTAAATGATTTTTCTAAAAAGGAATACGTGGAGGAGTTGTTGAGAATTCAAGAGAAACTCTATGCATATGGGGTCACTGGGGTTCACGAAGCTGGGGTATTAAACTGGCAGGTAAAATTGCTAAAACGTTTAGTGCAACAAGATCGGCTATCTCTTAATATATATGCCATGCTTAGTGCAAATGAAGAAAATTATCAATTCGCTAAACGGAATGGGGTTATCTCATTAAAGAATTTAAGCGTTCGCAGCTTTAAACTCTATATAGATGGAGCCTTGGGGTCAAGGGGTGCACTTTTAAAAGCACCGTATGCGGATCAACACGGACATATTGGAATGCAGTTAATAAGTGAGGAAGACTTATCCCTTTGGATTGAACGTTGTTTAGCGTTAAACTATCAATTAAATACCCACGCCATTGGGGATAAAGGAAATCAACTCGTGTTGAATGGGTATAAACGAGCCTTTGAACAAAATCCGGATCATCGCTGGCGAATTGAGCACGCGCAGGTAGTTGACCCGTTGGATTTACATTTTTTTGGTGATTATGCCATTTTTCCGTCTGTTCAACCAACCCATGCAACATCCGATCAGGACTGGGCAGAAAACAGGCTCGGAAAGAATCGAATGAAAGGTGCTTATGCATATCGCTCTTTGTATAACCAGTTTGGCATGTTAGCCTTGGGGACAGATTTTCCAGTGGAAGATATTAATCCGTTTTTAACATTGAGGGCAGCGGTCCTCAGAACGGATAAAAATGATTATCCTAAAAACGGTTTTTTTGTGGAAGAAGGATTAGATTTAAATACAGCATTAAAAGGGATGACCATTTGGCCTCAATTTGCTTCTTTGAGTGAAACGGAACGCGGTATGTTAATTCAAGGCATGGAAGCGACATTTTTCCTTTGTGCAAAACCCATATCAACAAAAGAGATACCAGTAGAAAATTACTCCATGGCTACGTTTGTACGAGGAAAGAAAGTATTCGATGCTGCGTCCTATTAGAAGGAAGGACAGCTAATTTTTCTGAAGTTTTTCGCTTTCTTTTTACATGCCAAATTCAAGCCAAGAGAAACTTCATGCGATCCACCCGATACCCCATTCCCTAATTTAGAGACGGTAATGTCATATGAGTACCCAATTTTGAATTTTGGTGTAGTTATTCCTAAACATAGAATAAACGCGTCACGATTTCTATACCAAGCTCCTGCGGTGAAATTCTCATATTTGATATATGTACCAATGTTTAATTCTTGGAATCCATTTTGATACTGATAAATTATGTTAGGCATAATGGAAGTAGAATTAGAAAACTTATTTCTACCTAGCTTAATATTTGCCCCTGCATGACCAGTCAATCTCATCGGTAATTTACTCGTTCCAAGGATCATGGATTCATCTGGAGTGTTCAAGTGATGCGCTGCAAATCCGAAATAGAAGATATCTGTATATCCTACAATTCCAGCAGAAGCATCGAAATATCCTCTCTTTCCATTCCCTCGAGGAACATCTCCTGTTTGATAAATAAAACCTCTTCGCGGATCAATCATATCTCCAAAGGTCAATTTACTCCAATCCAAGTATTTTTGATAATAGGCTGCTCGAGCACCAAACATCATCGAAAATTTACGATTTACTCGCAAATTATATGAATAAATTGCACCAACCATGGTCGTTGAAATTGTACCACGTCCTTGTTGGTCATGCGTTGCAATGAAACCAAGTCCTCCAGAGATATTCTTTACATAGCTATCGTAAGCTAAGCTGTATGTGATATAATTCCCTGTTAGTTGAGGCCATTCATTTCTGTAGTTCATGGCAACCCTCGGACATCCGGTAGAACCAGCAAGTGCAGGATTTAAATAAATTGGATTAGCATAGAACTGAGTAAAGGTTGGATCTTGCGCTAAAACATCAACGGATACAACAGAAAGCAAGGCCAAAAAGATGATTTTTTTCATGTTCATAGTTACAAATATAAATAACGTCTTGTTTTTCGACTAATGTTCGTGTTAATTCTTAAAGTTAATTGATGAATATATGATGGTTCAATACTCGTCAACGGCTTTGTTTTAAGGCTTTGAGCGATAAAAGAAAAGTTTTCGGCTTGGTACCCAACAAGTGCTCCAACGGATGCATTTGAGCCATAATTACCCCCAATTACAATTCCTTTAACTTGAATTGTTGCACCAATTTGGGTTAAATTACTTGTAAGACCTACCGAATGACTTAACATGGGTGAAAACATGATTTCACCTTTTTTAGCGGTGAAATCTGTGCCAATAAATAGGGTAGAGGTTTGCTTAGCTCGAATGATGGTATCGTATTTATTCGTGTGAATATTATCCTGGTGTTTTAATAAATTTTGTGTCGATATTCCGAGATAAACAGGACCTAAATTCAAATTCATACCCACATTCAAATCCCTGTATAATAAGTGTTGTCCAATAGGTTTTGACAAATCATAATTGAATTGTTGCAGGTGATTTGTTGTGTACTCAAAGCTAGAAAGACCAGTTGTCTTTGCTGAATTAATAGATTTTTGACCAAATACGTACGAAATAGATGGTTCAATTGAAAGGTATCTACCCATGGCAATTTTAGGGGAGTATATTAATCGTACATTCCAATCTTTTATTGCCCCGTTTCCAAAATCTGTATAGTTCGCTACGGTACCAAATCCGCTTTTTAAATTTCTAGAATAGCCATCTATAGATAGTTGCTGAGTCAATTTTTGGTTGGTACTCCCAATCCATCGAGCGAAAGCGCTTGTTTGAAATCGAGTTTGTGATCTATTTCCGGCAAAAGCATCCGAAATATCTAAGTGACTCTTTTCTTGCATGAAGTATACACGGTCTTTTTGTGTAGCGCTTACAACTTCTTTTCTCAAGTATTTCCCTAAAACAGACGAACGACTTAACTTAAGTTCTGGAAGCTGAATTTTTAATGGATGTTTGGTTGGCGCTATTTCTTTACCATCTGTAGTATTTAATAATAACAATCCTTCCGTACCTTGGATAAGGATGGGTCTTGCTAAACGCAACGATATAGCATTAATCGCTTCAAATTCATGCACATTATTTGAACCCATTGAAGATGATATGGCAGCACCAGCAGATGACTTGGGTAAATCAGCATCTTGGATAGGTTTCAACCCATTCCACAAGACTTCCATAACGTTCCCTTGATTTGCAATCATATTTCCATTGGAATACGTTAAGGATTGCTTTTTGTTACTATGTGTATATTTAGGATTAACCTTCGAACCGTTTTTATTTTCGTGTTCCGGCTGTGTTGTGCCTGCATCCTGATGTTGATGCGTGGATGAAAATGGTTGCTCAACGAAATACAGTGAGATTAGCGAGCCAATGCATATCATCACTACCGCTGAAGAAAATAACCACATCGCTACAGGTCGCTTTTTTCGGTTCTCTTCTTCCACTTCGTTGACACCAAAATTCATAGAGGCAACGAAGGCAGGGTCAATGGCTGGAAAATTAACTTTAGATTGTTCCCATGCATGTAAATCGTTCTCATAGGAAGGATTCAACAAGAGAAATAGATCTAATTCTTGCTCTTGCTCCAACGACAGATTGCCTTCGATTCGATCGAAAAGCCATTGGTCAATATTTTCATGCGTAGGAGAACTCAAGCGAAATGATGAACTGTTTTTAACTGATTTTTTACTTTTACCCGGGCTCTAAATAAATACACCTTAACCTGCGAAGGGCTTAGATTTAGCATTACTCCGATTTCTTCGTAGGAGTAACCTTCTAAGTCACGCATTAATAAAATGCTTTTTTGCAAAGGGGGTAACATACCAACCGTCCGTTCAATGATTTCGTTACTTTCAAATTCATGAGCATCCATGTACGGAGCCCCTTGAAGTTGAATGGATTGCATGTAGTCAATTCGTGCCCTTCGTTTTATGAAGTTTAACATCGCATTGTGCGTACACGTGAACAACCAACTTTTAACTTTATCCTGATCGATTCGATCTACATTTAACCAAAGTTTGACAAAAACATCTTGTACGATGTCTCTAGCATCCTCAGAGGACCCTAGAAAATTCAATGCAAAACGGTAAAGACTTACCTGATGCACTTGAACCACATGCGTATATTCACTTTTATTCAACCTGTTAGTTTCAGTTAAAACAATTCGTTTCAAGCAAAAGTTACACGTTTAGTAACCCTGCCTTAACAAATATAAATGAATATGAGTATACCTCGACTCCGGTCGAATATTAAGAACTTTTCAATGAATATTTATAGGAGCTCAGCGAGTATTAAAAACCGAAATTATCAAAGCCATTCTGCGTAAGTTGCAAATAATGTTCTTTGTCAAACATAAAAAGTTGGGATGGTTTATGTGGAACACCGCTTTGCTTTTCTTCGAGCGACATCACAATGTTTAACTTCTGGATTTTTCGTCTAAAATTACGTTTATCCAAGGGCTTATCTAAGATAGATTCGTACAGTTTATGCAGTTGACTTAGTGTGAATTTTTCGGGTAATAGATTAAAACCAATCGGTCGAATTTTAATCATTTGCTTCAATCGGGATTTCGCAGATTGAAGGATGTCAAAATGGTCGAATGCCAATTCTTTAATTTCATTAACAGGAATCCATTCTGCTGACTTTGCAAACGAAGAAGGTTGCGGTTGATAGTCTTCCATTTTAACCAAAGAAAAATACGCAACTGTAATAACACGTGCCTCAGGTTGAGCACGTATCGATTGTAACCAGGAACGGTCTGATTCTTTTGAAATACGGTTTGGGTCGCCAAATGCACCAATTTGTTCAAGGTAAATATGTTGCAGGCCTGTTAACTCTTCCAAAACACGATCAGCCGCCTGATCTAAGTGTTCATCGTCATATATTAAATTTCCAGGTAAAGCCCATTGAACACCGTCCGCACCATGTCGATTAATAACTAATACATTTAACTTGTCAAAGTCGAAACCAAAGATGACGCAATCCACCGAAACATTCGGATTGAGTTCAAGTGCTGCGTTTTTTTTGATTTCTTTTCTCACTTTTATCGGAATTTGTATATTTGAAAGTGTTAAAATGACACAAAGAGCGAATTAACCTTATATTAATTTATGATTTTTATAGTAGAAAGCGGTTCAACCAAAAGCGATTGGGTTTTAATAGATGACAAAAATAACCAAAGTTTTTATTCCACCATGGGCTTCAACCCGTATTTCCATTCTTCGGATTTAATCGAATCAGAATTGAAAAAGAATTCCCCCATGATGATGGTGGCTTATGAAATTACCGAAGTGTATTTTTATGGAGCGGGATGTTCCAGTGACAAAATGAATGCGATTGTTACGGAAGGATTGCAACGGGTGTTTAGTAATGCCAAAATTCATGTAGACCATGATTTGGTCGCGTGTGCCTATTCAACCTATCTTGGTAGACCTGGGATTTCATGTATAATAGGTACTGGATCCAACTCTTGCTATTTTGATGGTAAGGAAGTTTCTGAAGTGGTTCCTGCCTTGGGATATATTTTAGGAGATGAAGGCAGTGGTAGTTATTTTGGGAAAAAATTACTTTCCTCGTATTTATATCATCAGCTACCAGCGCACCTTGCGTCGGATTTTGAAGCTACCTATGCGTTGGATAAAGATGCCATTGTAGATAAGGTATACCGTGAGCCGAATGCCAATGTATTCATTGCTTCGTTCATGCCATTTATTGCAAAACACAGTGATGAACCCTATTTTCAAGCCATGATTGAGGCCGGATTTAAACATTTCATGGAGGTCCATGTGTGTTGTTATCCGAATTATAAAGAGGCGGATATTCACTTTGTTGGCAGTTTAGCTGGGATTTTTAGGTCAGCATTAGATCGAGCAGCAGCGTCTTTGGGTATTTCGGTAACAAGCGTAATTCGTAAACCAGTAGAAGGATTAGTGAATTATCACCTTAAGTACATTTTAAACGATAAAATTACACAAGCTTAATATGAAGTTTTATACTTTTTTTCTTGGTCTTGCACTTACCTGCAGTGGCCTTGCGCAGTCAACAACTAACTTAACGTTAAATGGCACGCCCACACCAATTTCGTCTTCCGTCATCTATGAAGTAAATGTTCGTCAATTTTCCAAGGAAGGCACCTTTGCCGAGGTTCAGAAAGCCCTTCCAAGATTAAAAGCCATGGGAGTTGATATTTTGTGGCTAATGCCGATTAATCCAATCGGAGTAAAAAATAGAAAAGGCAGCCTTGGGAGTTATTATGCTGTGCGCGATTATAAAGGAATAAATCCGGAGTTTGGTACGCTTTCCGATTTCAAATCCTTGGTTAATAGTGCGCACAATCAAGGGATTCGTTTAATTATCGATTGGGTAGCGAATCACTCTTCACCAGACAATGTTTGGTTGGATCAAGGGCACAAAGACTGGTACACCTTAGACTCTACCGGAAATGTTCAGCCGACTATCGGTACCGATTGGTGGGATGTGGCAGATTTGAATTACGATAATCAAGACATGCGGAAAGAAATGATTTCTTCGATGAAATATTGGGTTCAAGAATGTAATATTGATGGCTTTCGATGCGATGTAGCAGGGTGGGTTCCTATGGATTTTTGGATCCAGGCTAGAAAAGAGCTAGAAACAGTTAAGCCCTTGTTTATGTTGGCTGAATCAGAAGGTGCAGATCAACATCAGGCCTTTGATATGACCTACGGGTGGGAATTTCATCACATCATGAATAAAATTGCTCAAGGTAAAGCTGAGCCTTCGGAAATTTTAAGTTACCTGGAAAAGGATAAGAGTTACCCATCAAATGCCATTCGAATGTATTTTACATCGAATCATGACGAGAATTCATGGAACGGCACCGAAATGGAACGTATGGGGGATGCTCGTTTCGTGATGGCCGTATTGTCCTATGCCTTGAATGGAATGCCATTGATATATAATGGACAAGAAACGTCTTTAGATCGTCGCTTGCTGTTCTTTGAAAAAGATGAAATTAATTGGGATAAAATGGACTTGGAACGTTTTTATACCACACTAAACACCCTAAAGCAATTTAATAAGTGCCTTGCTGCCGATAGAAATGAAACCTACATGAACGTTGAATCGATGAACGACGGAAAGGTCCTTGTTTTCAAGAAACTTTCGAATGAGGTTCCGGATTCCGAGGTGGTTTTTTATTTAAACCTGTCCAAAGAAAAACAAGTAGTAAAAGGTCCAGCTGACTCAAAATCCCAATGGATGAATGTGTTTACCGGAAAACGCTTTAAAAAAGCAAATAAGTCGGTTAAGCTTTCTCCTTGGGGATACTTGGTAATTGTAAAATAGAATCCATGGAACTAACTAAAAAACCAGCGCTAAGTTTTTGGCAAATATGGAACATGAGTTTTGGATTCATGGGAATCCAGTTTGGGTTTGCATTACAAGGAGGGTATATGTCCCGCATATTTCAAACGCTCGGTGCAACACCAGATGAAATTCCTGGACTTTGGATTGCTGCGCCATTAACCGGATTGATCGTTCAGCCAATTATAGGATTTTTGTCTGATCGAACGTGGTCTGTACGTTTCGGTCGACGTAAACCTTACTTTTTAATTGGAGCCATCCTAAGTTCATTTGCCTTGTTTTTTGTTCCATATTCACCAGAATTATGGATTGCTGCCGGGTTCCTTTGGGTGCTTGACGCGTCGATAAACATCAGCATGGAGCCCTTTCGTGCGTTAGTCGCTGATAAATTACCAGACAGTCAGCGTTCCTATGGATTTATTTTACAAACCTTGATTATAGGAATAGGGACGTGGGTTGCATCAAACTTACCCTGGATGGTAACGCAATTAGGTTTTCCTGAATCCGAGGACAAAACAGTAATTCCGGATAATGTTAAAGTAGCCTTTGGAATTGGTGCATTAGTGTTCTTGTTAAGTATTATTTATACGGTTTTAACTACGAAAGAATATCCACCAGCGGATGAAGAACAATTTAAGGCACAAAAGAAAAAAGGTAACTTCATTACCGACTTTTTAGATTCGGTTAGAACCATGTCGTCTACCATGTTAAAATTAGGGGTAGTCCAATTCTTTAGTTGGTTTGCTTTTTTCACCATGTGGAGCATGGCAACTCCTGCGCTGACGGCACATGTGTATAATGCACCTGCACCGAATAAATCAGCGTTTAATATGGACTTAGCAACGGATAAATCCACGTTTGAAGCTATGAATGTGGCATATCAACATGCGTCTGATTCCGTAGGTTCCAGCATGGGAGTTTATGGTTTAACGTCTATGGTCTTCGCCTTGTTGTTAACGTTTTATTCAGCTAAGCGAACCGTTAATCGCAAATGGATTCATTTAGGCTCATTGATTTTGGGCGGTATCGGATTTATTTCTATGCGTTTTATTCCGGATGCATCCTATTTATGGATTTGCTTTGGCTTGATTGGTTTTTCGTGGGGCAGTATTCTTTCTATGCCTTATGCCATGTTATCGAGTTCCGTGGATGAAACCAAGATGGGGCTAATGATGGGGCTTTTTAATATGTTTATCGTAATTCCACAAATTGTTGCTGCGCTTGGCGGTGTAAATGTATTGTCTAAAGTTTTTGGCGATTCTCCAATAGCACCGATGCTGTTAGCTGGTGTGTCTTTGGTTATCGCTGGCTTATGTAATTTGTTAATCACTGATAAAACTGTTGCGCGTGGCTAGGATTAAAGCATTGCTGTTTGATTTAGATGGGGTCATTGTTTCCACCGAAAAAAATCACTTTGAAGCATGGCGAGAAACAGCAAGTAAATTAGGTATTTCCTTTTCGGAGCACGACAACGAAGCATTAAAAGGGGTGAATCGGGTAGATTCCTTGAAGCAAATACTTAGCCATGGAAATAAAGCAGTAAGTGATGAAGAATTCGAGTCGTTACTTGTTTTTAAAAATGACATGTATTTAGATTCCATAACCACCTTATCTAAGGCTGATTTGTTGCCCGGTGTACATGAGCTTTTACTTCAAGCGAGATCCATGGGAATAAAAATTGGCTTAGGATCCTCCAGCAAGAACGCACCAATGATTTTGAACCGTTTAGGAATCACTGATTTATTTGACGTAATTATAGATGGCAATGGAGTTACACATCCCAAGCCTAATCCTGAGGTGTTTTTGAACGGGGCCAAGGCCTTGGAACTTTCTCCATCAGATTGCTTAGTATTTGAAGATGCCTCCAGTGGCGTTGCAGCAGCAAAAGCCGGAGGTTTTATTGCAATAGGAGTTGGTAACCCTATGCTGAAAGGGGTGGCTGATGTATATTTTAATGAATTGACAGAATTTAGGTTAGAAGAGTATGCGTAATTTATTTGAGATCGATGCGTGGAAAATTATTGAGCAAAAGTTCGATCCAAGCAAACAAAAACAAGCGGAAAGTATTTTTAGTATTGGCAACGGAGCCTTTGGTCAACGAGCCAATTTTGAGGAAAACTATAGCGGAGATTCCCTTCAGGGAAGCTATGTTGGAGGTGTATATTACCCAGATAAGACAAGAGTAGGTTGGTGGAAAAATGGGTACCCAGAATATTTTGCGAAAGTTCTCAATGCATGCAATTGGATTGGTATCAACATCGAAATTGATGGCGAATTATTAGATCTTAATGTGCAAAAACCCAGCGCATTTTATCGTGAATTGGACATGCAAACCGGTGTACTTTCACGTCGTTTTAAGGTCAAATTTTCTCAAGGAAAAGAAATTCAAGTGGAGTCAATTCGCTTTTGTTCCATGGATGATGATGAATTAGCGGCTATCCAATATACCGTAACGCCTTTAAATTTTAGCGGGAATATTAAGTTTACTCCGTATCTCGATGGGAAGGTTCATAACCATGATTCCAATTATGATGAGTTTTTCTGGGAAGAAGATAGCCATAAGGTGGATATCAAAAAAGCATACATCTGTGCTAGAACCAAGAAAACGAATTTCAGCGTAGCGACGGCAATGCGCTTTTCTTTTTGGAGAAATGAGGAATTACTTAACATTCATCCAAACATCTCTTCAAGTGATTTTTATGTTGAGAATAATTTCGAACATTTCGTAGAGCAAGGGAATGCCTATACGCTCAAGAAATATGTGAGTATTGTATCAACGGTCCATCATTCCGAATTCTCGATTATCCCAAGAGCCATTAATAAAGTTAGAGAGGCTTATGTTTCAGGGTTTAATTCCTTGTTAGACGCACACAAAACTGCTTGGAAAAATATTTGGAGTAAAGCAGATGTCGTGATCGAGGGAGATGTGGCATCTCAACAAGGGATTCGCTTCAACATTTTTCAATTATACCAAACTTACACTGGAAAACATGCCCAATTAAACATTGGACCTAAAGGCTTTACAGGAGAGAAATATGGAGGGGCTACTTATTGGGATACGGAGGCATATTGTTTGCCTTTTTATTTGAAAACTGCTGAGCCCGGAGTGGCAAAACAGTTGTTGGTGTATCGGTTCAATCAATTGGATCGAGCCATCGAAAACGCAGAGAAACTTGGTTTTAAAAACGGTGCTGCCTTGTATCCCATGGTTACCATGAACGGTGAAGAATGTCACAATGAATGGGAAATCACCTTCGAGGAAATCCATAGGAATGGGGCTATTGCCTTCGGGATTTATAACTACGTTAGGCATACAGGAGATTCCGACTATCTCAAAGATAAAGGTAGAAAGGTCTTGAATGGTATCGCTAGGTTTTGGGCACAGCGTTTCAATTGGTCGAACGACAAGAAACAGTATGTAATGCTTGGCGTGACGGGACCTAATGAGTATGAAAATAACATTAATAACAACTGGTACACCAACTATATCGCCAAATGGTGCATCGAGTACGCGTTGAAATGTGAGTCTGAATTTGCTTCAGAAACCAACCCGCTATTGAGTGAAAAGGAATGTGCTGATTGGAAACATATTGCTGAAAATGTATATTTCCCTAAACTCCAAGGGACGCGTGTATTCTTACAGCAGGATGGCTTCATGGACAAAGAGCAATTAAGTGTGGCAGATATTCCAGTATCTGAACGTCCGATAAATCAGCATTGGAGTTGGGATCGGATCTTACGTTCCATCTTCATTAAACAAGCAGATGTATTGCAAGGATTGTATTTGTTTGAGGACCAGTTCGACTTAGAGACACTCCGTGAGAATTTTGATTTTTATGAGCCCAAAACGGTTCATGAATCATCTTTAAGTCCGTGTGTGCACGTAGTTATTGCTGCAGCGATTGGTCGAATGGATAAAGCCTATGAATTATACTTACGTACTTCTAGGTTGGATTTGGATGATTACAACCACGAAGCGGATGAAGGATTACACATTACAAGCATGGCGGGTACCTGGTTAAGTTTGGTGGAAGGATTAGCAGGTGTGCGCATAGGTGAGGATGGATTATCAATAAATCCAAACATTCCAGCAGCATGGAAACAGTATCATTTCCAGATTCTTTATAAGAATCAACCGTTACGAATTGAGGTAAATCAGAACGGCGGGACGATTGAGAACTTAGGTTCAAGTGAGGTATCATTAAGACTTAAAAATCAAGCATATGCAGTCTCATCAATGGAAAAAATTATCTTTTAGCTTATTGCTCTTTTTGGGAATATTCCTTCCTTCAATAGGTCCAATTGCGCAAGTAAACCCAACGAATAGGCAAGTACTCTTACAAGGGTTTTGGTGGGATTATTGGAATGCGAATTATCCGAATGGGTGGGCTAATTATTTAACTGAATTGGCTCCAAGGTTACGGTCCATGGGAATAGATGCCATCTGGATTCCTCCAACCATAAAGAATTCAGGTACCAACAGCGTGGGATATTCCCCCTTTGATCACTATGATTTAGGTGAAAAGTATCAGAAGAACTCCATTAAAACTCGAATGGGTGATAAGGATGAATTGCTCCGCATGATGGCAGTCATGAAAGCCAATGGCATTGATGTAATTCAGGATATCGTACTTAATCACGTTACAAATGCAGGTTCGAGCCTCGGCCAGGGTGGACAGGATCCTGCGGCCATGGATGATGGTCAAACCAACAAATACAAGAATTTCAGATATACATGCTACAAAACGCCGGGGATAAACGAAGCGGCAACTAATTACCTTTCAAGAGAAGGAAGGTTCCCAAAGAATTGGCAGAATTTTTATCCAAATAATAACAATGTGTGTTGCACCAACGATATCAATTCTCCATTTTGGGGACCCGATGTTTCGTATGAGTCCAATGCCTTTGGATTAAGCAGTAATGCCATCTATAATCCTGCTCAAGGTTCAGACTACATGCGGAATGGAATGCGCAATTGGTTGATTTGGTATAAGAAACAAATGGGGTGGGATGGCGTTCGAATTGATGCCGTAAAACACTTTCCTGCCTACGCGACAGAGGATTTTCTTTGGAATCTTCAAAATAGTGCGCTTTGGGCTAGTGGTGGAAACGATATGTACGCAGTGGGTGAATATGTAGGGAATATGGCGGAGATTGATAGCTGGTGCACCGCAGTCCAAAATAGGGCAGGGACTTTCGATTTTTCCTTACGTTTTGCTTTACAAGATGTAATTACACAGAATGGTGCGTACAACCTTGGAAATATTCCCAATACACAGCAGCAAAATCGCGGAAGAACAGTGCCTTTTGTAAACAATCACGACACGTATAGACCAACGCTTGCTGCCAATGGAAATATTACCGGTTGGAATACGGGGTCTCAAATCGGTCAGCAAATTGAGGTTACTGACCCGCGTGCTTCAGTAGCTTATGCTATAGCATTGGCAGTTGATGGTGGACCAGAAATATTTTTTGAAGATTTGTTTAATATTGGATATTTGGGTAACCGATTTAGTCATGACCCTAAAGACACCATTGAATTGGGAACACATTCAGACATTGAGAATTTAATCTGGTGTCACCAAAACTTACATTTTAAGGATGGGTCGTATTTCGTGCGTTGGCAAGCGCAAGACGCCTTAGTCATTGAGCGTGGAGGGAAAGCGCTAATTGCTGTAAATGATCAATTTACTGCTTGGCAAAATTTGACAGGTGTACAAACCAACTTTCCAGCAGGTACGGTCTTGAAAGATTATTCCGGTGCGAATGGTAATGCCACCGTTACGGTTAATGGTTCTGGTCAAGTCAATATTGCGATTCCTCCATGTGATGGATCTGCCATGGCGGGTAGAAGGGGGTATTCAGTATGGGCACCGATAGGAATCAATACAAATTACGTGCGTCCTACAGAAAGTATCACCCAAGAGTGGGAAATGGCCGATGATTTAGGCGATAGCAGTCCAGCTTCATTACAGCAGGGTGGGAGTTTACCAAGCAACAGCAGGGATTGTCGGGTGGTTGGACGAATTTTCCCGGATTCAGCAAGTACAGTTTTAGTAAACATTTATCCAGAAAATCCAAATAATCCGATCACCTTAGAAGTGTTAAATGCTCAATGCGAAGTAATCGATACGCTTTCTGCGGCAGGAACGATATCGTATACTGCAAACGCCACGTATTCCGGTTGGCACACCTTGCGAATTAGAAATACATCGAATGCTCAAGCTGGTCAAAAATGTTGGGTAAAAGCAACGTATACAGCACCACAAGTGGTAAATACTACCGGTGCGAAACAAAAATGTGCTTGCTCACAAACAGGTGCAGGCTTAACAATTCATCCCGATCACTATGTGGCCATTTTTCCCAATCCGTTTAACGAACGTATCGTAATTGATGGAGCGAATGCTGGGGTAGCAATTAAAGAAGTGTTGATTTATAATACACACGGTGCATTAATCCTGCAATTCAAAGGAAATCAAACGATGTGGCAAGAAGTGGATGCTTCCATGTTAGCTAAAGGAATCTACTACATTGAAGTTCAGTCAGAACAGGGTCGATTCACTGAAAAAATATTCAAGCAATAACTTAATCACAAATCCTTCCGAAATGCTTATCGTTATGGAAATGCTCGTCCAACGCTTCTATTTCTTTCAATAGCTCAGGGGACGGTTTTTGATTTTGCAGGGATTTTAAATCGGGTTGACCTGCATCAACCCAGGCTGTATACCATATTGAACCTACAGCCAACACAGCGGCTTTAAGTCGTCGTTCAACCATTCCATTCATTTGGTTATGATATAACTCACAAAACTCTCGTGAATAGGTGGAAATTGTGGTATTTCCACGTTGTTCATAACTGTACTTGCGGTCTGTAGGAAAACTCTTGGTCAATTCTTTCTCGATACGCAATACGGAATCTAAGGCTTTATGCGAACCTTTTACGGCATCCCAAATGTAATCTTGTACATATTTCTTATAGCCAGCCTTCCCTACAAAATAATCGTAATCTTCTGCATTGATTTCTACCAAACGACTTTCCCATAGGCCATGAATTCCTTTTTGTCCCGTTAATTGTCCATTGTAATTCTCGGTTGTATGCAAGGGGACATGCGCATCACCAATGTAATGGCCTATTTCCGCTGAATATTTTAAGATCAAGTCAATGTTCTTGTTTTCAAAGGCTTTTTGCAATTTATATTTCATGTGCAATACGTGCCAAGGAACAATTCCATAGCTGCGCAAGGTGTCTTCGCTAAACTTTTCTACAGCATCTTTCCAGTATTTAGGAAGTATTTTATACGGATCTTCACCCGGTTTGTAGTAATGATCTAAATCTATGTAATGACATTCAGCTTCCCCTTCTACGGCATACCTTCGTTTATCTGGATCAACGGAGTGGTCTGTTAAGAATTCAATATTTTCTTTGTAAAAACCAAATAATTCCGGAGGTAATGTGAAGACCGCTACGCGATTAATTCGTTTATGACCAAAAAATCCCCATTGAGGTTTAGTAAGTTCTTTTGGGATATAAGACATTAAGAAGGGGAGAAGGGCCACCCCAGCAATAAGCAGTTTACGCGATAACGAGTTTGCCATTTTTCAAGATTGGAATAACATCAGTTTGATTCGGGGTGAGACAATACTTTATGTCTTCATTCAAATTTAAGTTTTTTAATCGTCTAACTTTGATTCTAAATTAAAAAACTCAGTCACTATGTCAGTCTTTTTAGGAAGGCACATTCTTTGACATTAAGACTTAAAATTATGAATAAACATCCTCAATTTGATAATCATTTGCGCAATGCATATCCACCAGCTTTGTTGGTTGTTGTATTCATGTTGATGGTATATTGGGCAGATTTTTTATTTATCACAGATTTTCATAAATATGGTGTTCTTCCAAGAAGTATTGAGGGATTAAAAGGTGTGATTTTTATGCCATGGATACATGCTCATGATGACTATAAACATCTTTTAAATAATTCTATTCCAACTTTTCTTTTGATAACACTATTGTTTTACTCGTATAAAAAAATTGCGCTTAAAGTCTTTTTCCTTAGTTGGATTTATACAGGTTTATTTCTTTGGATTTTCGCTAAAAATAATGGCGCTTATCACATTGGAATGAGTGGAGTAATATACAGTTTAGCTACTTTTTTATTTACTTCAGGTGTCTTAAGAAAATACCTTCCACTTCAAGCTTTATCTTTATTTATCGTATTTATTTATGGAAGTTTAATTTGGGGGATTTTCCCTACTAACTCCCGTATTTCTTGGGAAGGTCATTTAATGGGTTTTGTTGTAGGAATAATTTTGGCTTTTTATTACCGAAAAGAGGGTCCTCAACGTCCAAAATACGACTATGAAATTGAAAAGGAACTTGGAATTGAACCTCCAGATTTAGAGGGGATATATTTGGAGCAACAGCGTATCGCAAACGAGCAAGAACAAGCATTAGATAAAGATTCAGGCGAAGAACAAAGGATAAAAATCTT
>ENA-OUVC01001161-OUVC01001161.1-marine-metagenome-genome-assembly--contig:-NODE-1161-length-15968-cov-3.461960_pt1 | contig 15968 bp, 2 predicted proteins | sample MGYA00248622_ERZ508571 | MGnify/ENA primary metagenome ERZ508571 (study PRJEB26236, sample SAMN06267175) | marine metagenome | isolation source: Columbia River Estuary | place: USA:Columbia River Estuary... | reverse complement strand
AATGCACCAATTGTATGGGGCGAATGCCGGAACAATTAGTTCTGTTGCATTTGATTTGTCGGGGTTGCCCCAATTCACGATGCGTGGGTTCACCATTAAAATTGGTACAGCAAGCATCAATGCTTTCCCAACGACAGGCGCTGTAGCGCTTACCGGTGCTACGAACGTCGTTTATTCCCAAGGGACGACACCCTTAAACCTAACCACAACCGGCTCGACCGTATTCCCGTTTGCCACCCCTTATACTTGGGATGGTGTTTCGGATCTATTGCTTGATGTTTGTTTTGATAATCCTGGCTCAACGGAGGCGGGGTACATTTCCCCAGGTTATGGCAACAATGGAATAGTTCGCTATTCCAACATGCATTATAATTCAACACTTAGACAAGCAGCTGATAATAGCACGGGCTGTGCCTTTACTACGCAATCAAGAACCATTATGAACATCCGTCCAAACATGCAGTTTGGATTTACCCCAGGTGCTGCAGTGACTCAAATTGTTGACAACACAGCTCCTGCATTCGTTTCACCGCTTAAGTTGCAAGCCAGTACTGACGATGGATTGACATGGGCCGATGCATTTGCAGTGCCAAGCGACTTGGCAAACAATAAATTCGAAACCTGGAATACAGCCGAGGTAAGCTTGGTTCCCTACATCAACACAAATACCCGTGTGCGTTTCATTGGCCCGGGAGCAGGAACTTCTGCAACCAGTCCCAAACGTGGAATTGCAATTGATCGAATTCTTACGGAAGATTTCAATCCGTGCAAGCGTCCAAGCATTGCTTCATTGAGCAATGTAAGCTTGCCGTTGACGTCTGTTTCTGCAAGAATTTCTTGGGAGCGCAGTGTCTCCAACGAGACCAGTTGGGAAGTGGAATACGGTGCTGCGGGTCATACAGCAGGTACCGGCACCATTTTGGCCACGACCACCAATGCTGGCTATGTTTTGAGCGGCCTTACTCCGGCAACTACCTACACGGTATTTGTTCGTGCGGTATGCTCTGCCACAGAGAAGAGTGCGTGGGTTGGTCCGTTGACCATTACTACGCGTTGTGCTCCTGCAACGGTTTCCAATCAGGCAGAGGGATTTGAGGACGCTCCTTGGATTCCCGCCGCAACCAATTCTGCAGTGAGCAACTGCTGGAATTTTGCAACTCGGAGTACCTCCGACGCAACATTCGGATGGAATTTGCGCACAACACCGCACCCAACAACATCAACAGGACCTGCTGCAGCAGCTACTGGATTGGATTACCTGTACGTTGAAACTTCAGCGGGCAACGGTGGACAGTGGGCCTACTTGGATCTTCCTGAATACACCTTCGCCAATCAGGCGTTCCCCAAAATGTCGTTCAACTACCACATGTACGGCTCAGGTATGGGTACATTCATGGTTCAAATATCTACAAATGGTGGTGATACTTGGGTGAACTTAGATACCATCACCGGTCAGCAGCAATCCAGTTCAACGGCGGCATGGGGTCTTTTGGACTTGTCGTTGCGCGCTTATGCGAATGCCTCCAGCGTAAACCTGCGACTTGCTTATCAGAAAGGTTTGACTAGTTTAAACGCGAGTGGAGACTTAGCTGTTGACAACGTCAAAGTGTACGATGGATGTACGGTGAGCCTATCAAATTCAACCATCACCAATGCATCTTGCAATAGTGATGCCGATGGAAGCATTACCCTTGTAGCAAGCGGATCCAACGGCATCGCTGAATTCGGTTCGGGTTCTACGGGTGCTTGGGGATCTACAGTACAGTACGATGATCTAGTTGCCGGTACCTACACCTTCCGTGTACGTGACGCATTCGGTTGCACCAACGTACAGCAACTGACTGTTACGGAACCGGCCATCCTGGCCTCTACCGCAACGAACGTAGCCGCAGATTGCTTCGGGGCGAATACAGCTTCATTGAACGCCACGTTTACGGGCGGTACAGCACCGTATACCTACGATTGGTCTTTGGCCAACGACACGGTGTTCAGCGAGTCTTCAGAAGATCTTGCTTCTGTAATTGCGGGTCAATACACGGTTCATTTGACGGACGCCAACGGTTGCGAGTACACCCAGAACTATACTGTTGGTCAAGCTCCGCAAATCATCGGGTCAACCGTAACCACCTCAACGGTTTCCTGTACGTCTGTGGACGGTGCAGCTTCCATTGCCGTAACGGGCGGTACCGGCGCGAAGACCATTACCTGGGATACTCCAACGCCACAAACCGGTCTGACCATTACGGCCTTGCCTCCAGGATTGTACACGGCTACCATTACGGACGCCAACAATTGTGCGGTAACCTTTGAGCAGCGCATCAATGCATCGGATTCCGTAGGCAGCCAAGTAGTATCTTCTACCAACGTTACCTGCTTGGGTCAAGCCAACGGTCAGGCAACCATCACACATGTTGGTGGGGCTGCACCTTACCAGTACCGTTGGAATACCAACCCAATTCAAACGTCGGCAACGGCAACCAACTTGCCTGCGGGCACGTACGTTGGACGTGTAATCGACTTCAAGGGTTGCTTCAGCCTCCGCACCGTAGTTATCGGCATTGCTGACGCAATTGCTCCTGTTTTGGTGACCAAGTCGGCTACGATTTCCTTGAACAATTCAGGTACGGCCACTTTATCTGCTGGTGATGTGATTCTGACCGCTACGGACAACTGCGGTATTGTGAGCACCTCAGTGAGCAAGACCTCGTTTACGTGCGCAGATAAAGGTTCAAACACGGTAAACGTTACCGTGGTGGACGGAAAAGGCAATGCCACAACGGTAGCGGCCCAAGTTCAAGTGGTAGATTTGATTGCCCCTGCTTTGAATACCTCCACTTCCCCTGTAGTGCTTTCTTTGGGAGCCAACGGAACAGTAGCCTTTAACGCTAGTGCGGCAGTGAATGCGGTAACCGACAATTGCGGTGCGGTAACGGTATCTGCACCTACGGTAACCTACGCTTGTGGCCAAATCGGTTTGCAATCCGTTAACATCACGGCAACCGACGCCTCTGGAAACACCACCACCGGTACGGTATACGTATTGGTTCAAGACAACACAGCACCAGTGATCACTTCCAATGCCGCGGTGTCGGTTTACTTGAATGCTTCGGGCACAGCAAGCGTTGCAGCTGCCGCCCTGGGAACCGCTACCGATAACTGTACTTCGGCGGCTGGTTTGGTAACTTCATTGAGCAAGTCGTCCTTCAATTGTGCTGATCGCGGGGTTGAACCTGTAGTCATGACCGTTACGGATGCTTCTGGAAATGCTGCCACAAGAACGTTTAACGTCAGCGTGATGGACACCATCAAGCCAACATTGACTTCAGTGGCTACTTTGAGCGCTCCTTTGAATGCTCAAGGTGTTGCGGTTGTTTCTTTGAGCCAATTGAACATCAGCTCTGCGGACAATTGCGGAACTGTTGCAGTCAACACTTCTTCCTTGCAATTCGGTTGCTCTAACTTGGGCGCCAATACCATTCAGATTGTTGCCAAAGACGCTTCGGGCAACACCCGCACCCGCAACGTTGCGGTTACCGTGACGGATGCGATTGCACCATCGTTGAGTGTAACGGCAACACCGGTAGTGTTGGCATTGAATGCTTCCGGTCAGGCAACCCTGACTTCTGCAGCGCTAGTGAACAGCGTGTCAGACAATTGCTCTTCTGCACCAACCGTGACCTTGAGCAAGACGGCATTCACCTGCGCAGACAAAGGCAACAACACGGTTACGGTTACGGCTACGGACGCAGCCGGTAACATTACCACCAAGACGGCTACCGTAGTCGTGCTGGATTTGATTGCTCCGTCAGTAACTCCTGCGGCGGCAGCAGTAACGGTAACGTTGAGTGCTACAGGACAAGGTTCTGTAACCTTGGCTCAGTTGGGTGCAGCAACGGACAACTGCTCTGGCGTGACCTTGGTCGCTTCCAAGTTGCAGTTCACCTGTGCTGAGGTAGGCAGTCAATTGGTTACTTTAACGGCAACCGATGCCTCCGGCAACGTAACTACCGCTACCAAAACGGTTACGGTTGTAGACAACAGCGCTCCTGTTTTGGGCACTACTCCATCAAACGTAACGGTTGGCAATTGTGCAAGCCAAGTGAATTACACTTATGCCGTTACCGATAACTGCGGATTTACGGTGAAGCGTACAGCTGGTTTGCCAAGCGGATCTAACTTCCCGTTGGGTGCTACAGTTGTAACGCATGAATTCAAAGACGGTGCAGGCAACGTTACTTCGCACAGCTTTACGGTAACCGTTGTGAACAGTGCTCCAACCGTACCGACCGTTCCGAACCTTTGCCCCAACGATGCACCCGTTTCTTTGGGCAGCATCCAAGGGCTGGTAATCACCGGTCCGGGCGTGTCCAACGGAATGTTCAATCCTGCTTTGGCCAATGCCGGTAACAACGTCTTGAACTACACGTTCACGGCAAGTAACGGTTGCGTTTACACGGGTGTTATCAATGCTTTTGTAAATGCAGCGCCTGCACAACCTAGCGTTAGCTTGTTGCCCGGTGGATTGTTGGATGCAAATACCATTGCAACTTCCTACCAGTGGTTCTACAACGGAACGGCAATCGCAACGGGTGTGAACAAGATTCAGCCGGTAGTAGGCTTGGGTCGCTACCAGGTTGAGGTTACCAATACCTTGGGTTGCTCTGCTGCTTCTGCAGAAGTCAACTACAACGGATCTTCTTTGGGCGCCGACGAATTGTCTTCTTTAGACCTTCGTGTGTACCCTGTTCCTGCAACTGATTTTGTGAAGGTGGTTGGATTGAGCAGCAACAACCTCGCAGGTCTTCAAGTGTACACGTTGAGCGGACAAGCTTTGACCGTACCGGTTGTAGCCGATCAGTCCAGCGAAATTCAGTTGAACACCTCTTCTTTGCCAAGCGGTTTGTACTTGGCACGCCTGACCAGTACTGAAGGCGAAACGCGAGTTGTGCGTTTTGAGATCGTTAAGTAATTAGGTTAGTACTTAATAAGAAGGGCCACCGCTGTTGCGGTGGCCCTTTTTTCATGGCCTACGCGCTGATCCTGGCTTGAGCAAAGGTCATTCCTCTGTAGCAGTCTAAGAATGAGCAGTTTTTCGGGAATTTTTACGATGAATTAGGTGGTTATTATTAAGTGCTATTCGGTCTAGTCGTTCGATCCAGTTCCTTTATTTATTTTCATAAGGGTTTTTGAATCAAGCACTTAGGAATTTTCAATCAGCCGTTTCTTTTTGACAATATCAAAGTTATCAACACTTTAGTAACATTTTTTTATTGTTTCAGGTATTGCGTATGTTAAAAATGCTCTACCTTTGCAACAATCCTAAATACCACAACCATGAAGCGACTCGTACTGTCGTTAGGTACATTTGTTATTGCAGCGTTAGGCCAGCTTTCTTTTGGCCAGACAACTCTGCCATGTACTACAGATGTAACGAAACCCAAGGTTTTTGTTGTTCAACCCAGCCTCGGAGGCTTTGGAGATGGAACGCAATTAGATCCATACAAACTGCGTCTCACTGCTCCACAAGGGTCCAATGGCCTTGCAGTGGCTTATTTATACGGTGACTCCGGTAACGTAGCTTACTTCACCCCTTCCACTTTAGCGGATGGGGTTGCCAAAGTAGTTATACCTGCTTCATCTACGTACAGTGGAAGCCCATCGAGCCCGGCGGGTACCAGCAATATAGTCATCGCACATTCTCGCGATAACTGCGGTACCGTGCGCTTGGGTGGTACTCCTTCTCCGCAGGCCCCCTATACTTCTGTGAAGTATCCAAAAATGACCATTTCGCGCGGTGCATTCACCTGCGCGGACGTTGCTTTGGGCCCAATCCAGGTTTTTTATTATTCCACGGATCAAGCCGGAAACTTTGACACCATCAATCCGCGCTCTTTCTGGGTTCGGGTCTACGACATTTCTGCCCCTACCGCTGTGGGCAAGAACCAAACCATTGCTTTGGATGCTACGGGCAATTTGACATTGACCCAAGCGCAAATCAACGGTTTCAACAACGGTTCGTTTAGCGACTGTTCTGCGAACTTGCAGTATTCGGTTAGCCGCACCTCTTTTGACTGTACCGACTTAGGCGCTCCAGTAGCGCTCACCTTAACGGTGACCAATCCTTCGAACGGTCAATCCAGTACAGCCCCAGTTACACTGACGGTAACCGACGTTACGGCTCCGGCCATTTCTGTTTCAGCTACTTCAGCTTCACCTTATAATTTGGTTCTGACTGCGGGCGGAACGGGTACGGTGACTTTGGCCAACTTGGCCACGGTAAGCGATGCTTGTACTGCCAATCCCACGACAGTCATTTCACCTGCTACGTTCGGTTGCGCACAGGTAGGTTTGCAAACCGTTACAATTACGTCGACCGATGCACGTGGCAATGTTTCAACGGCATCAGCGGTTGTCAATGTAACCGACGCAACCAATCCAACCATCGTTTGGAATCATGTCGTTACTGCTGCCGTGAATACGTATGAAGTACGCATGAGCGGAACCTACGGTGCAACCGGTTCGGTACAATTGAACGCGGGCACTTTCTTCACCGCAGCCGACGCTTGCGGTGCTCCTACGGTTGTATTCACACCAGCAACCCTGACCTGCACCGACGTTAACACTCCGGTTGCAGTGGCGTATTCCGTTACCGACGTTAACGGCAATGTCATCACGGGTACGGTGAACTTGGTCTTGGTTGATCAGATTACTCCTGTAGCCAATGCGGTTGCTACCTTGAGCCGCACCATTGGTACGGTATCGGGTGCCAACCAAAACGGACAAGGCGTTGCCGTTGTTACTCCCAACTTGGTAGAGAACGGCTCAACCGACAACTGTTCCGTGCAGATTCAGCAATTGGCCATTTCCGCTAATGGTCCTTGGTTTCCCTCTTTAGCGTTTAACTGTTCTCTAGTAGGTGCACGTAACATTTTCTACCGTGTATTGGATCAGTCCGGTAATGCCTCTACTCCGAAAACGGTTGCTTTGACCGTTACGGATGCCACCGCCCCAGTAACCAATACCATCAACTACGTATACATTTTGTACACGAACAATATGTTGAGCGGTGAGATTTCAGTTCCTCCCGGAGCTTTGGATCCAACCAGTTACGACAACTGCGGTATCGTAAGCAAAACAGTTACCCCTCGTTACACCTTTACGTGTGCGGACGTCAACCAAGTTTTCACGTTGACAGTGACGAACGTAGACGCGGCGGGCAATACGAGCTCCGGTACGGCGCAAGTACGTGTTGTTGACGTTACGCAGCCAGTCATTACGGTAACCAACCAGAATGCTACTTTAGGAGCAAACGGCACGGTGAATATTTTGACCAGCGCGGCCGTTACGGCAACCGACGAGTGCGGTATCGATTCTTTGTGGTTGAGCAAGACCGTATTTACTTGTGCAGATTTGGGTGTTAATACCATCAACGCCTTCGCACGTGACAACAGCGGTTTGACCCGCACGACCCAATTGACCGTAACCATCACCGACCAATTGGCCCCTACCTTGAATTTGGTAGCATCTCCAATTACTAAGCAAGTAGGTGCAAACGGAACGGCGGCGATTGTTCTTTCGGACGTCTTTGTTTCTTCTACAGACAACTGCACAGCACAGCCGGTTATCACCTTCAGTCCAACTACGGTTAACTGTTCAAACGGAACGTCTGCGGTTGTAACAGTTACCTCACGCGACGCCAGCAACAACGTAACTACTGGAACGGTAACGGTGAATATTGAAGATGCGATTGCTCCAACGGTGACGGCCGTATCTACGCGTCCGACCGTAGTTCTGGGCAGCAACGGTGCGGCCTCTTTGACCGTTAGCCAATTGGGTTCTGCCACGGACAACTGCGGCACTCCTGCTTTGACGGCTTCTCAGTTGCAGTTTACTTGCGCTGACAAGGGCATTCAGACCATTACGCTGACTGCAACGGATGCTTCAGGCAATGTGTCAACTACGACACGTACCGTTGAAGTGGTAGACAATGCAAGTCCTTCAGTCACTGTCGTATCGGGTACGGTAACGCGTGCTTTGAACGCCAGCGGTTCGTACACCATTCAGGAAAGTGACGTTGTTGCGAGCGCTGCGGACAACTGCGGCGTCACCTCTTTGACTTGGTCTCCTTTGACGTTGAATTGCAACGACATCGCAACTGGCCGTTTGGTAACGGTTACTGTTAAGGATGCCGCAAACAATACGACGGTAGTAACCAAAACCGTCAACGTCGTCGACAACACCAATCCGGTGTTGACTTTGAACCGTGCCAATGGAGACACCATCCGTTTGGACAGCAATGGACAACGTATTGTAGCCATCAATACAGGCAGTAATCAGGTTTCGAATTCTGGAATTGACTACATCGCTTCGGTTACGGACAATTGTGGTCCAGTTACCAACGCGCTTTTTGTGGACGGTGTTCTTGCAGCCAGCGGTCAGCGTCAGTTGACTTGTTTGGACGTAAGCCGGTTGTTCAGCACGCTTCCGTTGAATCCTAACGGTCTACGCACGTTCACCGTAGTTTCTACGGATGCTTACGGCAACTCGGATACAAAATCCTTGAGCTTGTTCGTGGTTGATTTGTGGGCGCCACAGGTATTCCCGAAGAACACTATTTATTACTTGCCACAGAGTGGAACGGGAACGGCTTCCATCACGGTAAATGCTAACGTTCATTCGACCAATAACCCGTTCGGTTTGGACAGTGCATCTTCTGATCCTTGCAACGATCAAGAGTCTATTGCCATAACCCGTGGTTTGTTGGATTCTGCAACGCAGATTACACCTACAGCCTCACGCACCTACGATTGCGGTGATTTGGGCGATAATTTCTACTTCTTGAAGATTACCGATGTTAACTTGAACAGCGCGGCTGTTGGTGCTCGTGTAATTGTAATGGATACCATTCGCCCTAGCTTGCCTTTGAATGCTATTGCGGCGGAAGACACGGTATTTGTAAACGCTGCTGGAAATGCAACCTACGCACCGAGTGTTAGTTCGTGGATCAAGAGCAACGTTTTGGACAACATTTCTGTTTGTGGTCTTACTTTCGGCGCGAGCCGTACGGCATTTACGTGTGCCGATGTTAAGTATACCTTGGACGGTAACGGATTCTCTCAATACGATGTTGCCAACAGTGTTTACTCTGTAGGCGTAACCGTTACGGACGTAGCCGGTAACGCACGCTTATTCAACGTTCCGGTACGTGTAATGGATCGTATCAAACCCACTTTGGTGCGTGACACCTTCTACGTAAGCTTAACAAACGGTAGTGCAATCGTTACGGCTGCACAAATTCTGGTAACAGGTTACGGTACTCCAGGCACTCCAGGGTATTCTCCTCCAGTTGCTTCGGACAATTGTGGTTTAGATCTTTTGACTGCTGGCGTTTCACGTGAACTTTTCTTCTGCGAGCAGGTAGGCGTGAATTCCATGACGGCTACCATTAAGGATAAGAGCGGAAATGAAAGTTACTTGATCTTTACGGTGGTGGTTTCCGATAACGTGAAGCCAGTTGCTGCAACTACCGCTTCTTCCTACATCGTGAATTTGGGAGCTACTGGTACCTTCTTGTTGCGCGGGCGCAGCGACGGTGGTTCTACAGCAACCAGCGCGCACAATCCTACCTTTGCTTCTTGGTTGGCTCCTTCTACGGACGATTGCGGTCGCTTGGATTACTCCGCTCAACTTCCTGCTTTGACTTGTGATTCTGTTGGACAGACATTTGATCTTGACTTGTATGTAGCTGATCGAAACTTCCCAACGACCAATAAGGACACCGTAACGGTTTCTGTAACGGTTCGTGATTTGATTGCACCTACCATCACTGGGCCAATCAATCCTGTTGCTCTTTCCTTGGGCGCAAATGGTACGGCCGTTGTGAACTTGTCTCAGTTCAACTCTCGCGTTTCGGACAACTGTTCCTTCGTTCTGTCGAACAAGCGCAATCCGTATACCTGTGCGCAACTCGGATCCAACTGGGATACATTGATTGCTACGGATGCTTATGGCAACAAGGCTCGTCTTCCGTTCCAAGTAAACGTTGTAGACGCAGTTGACCCAACGGTTGTTGTGAAATCTGCTCCAACGCGTATCTATTTGGGCACCGACGGTTTGGCTCGCATTCGTTTCAACGCCACTAGCGGGTCAACTTCTAGCTTGGTATGGCAGTATGTCGATTCAGCAACCACGGACAACTGTTCCTTCACAGGTTCCATCACCTCTCGTGATCTGTTCAACTGTGCTGATGCCAATACAGTAATTCCTGTTACTGGTTTAGTAACGGATGCTAGCGGTAACCAGGTTCCTTTTGCCACTTCGGTTCGTGTTGTTGATACAGTCGCTCCTATTTTTGCCACGGTTCAAACGGCGCCGATCACAGTAATTGCTCCTGAAAACGACTGTATGCAGTTGGTAACTTGGGCGATACCTACTTTCAGCAGCGTTAACCAGAACTGTCCGAACGTTCCTACGGTAACCTACTTCATGGACGGTAATCCTGTTGCCACCAATCTGATGTTGGTACCTGTTGGTGTTCACCAGTTGGTAACTACAGCTACAGACCAGTGGGGCAATAGCCGCAGTGCAGCTGCTGTTGTCACAGTACGCGACACTACTAAACCTACCGCGGTACTCAAGCCAATGGCCATGGTATTTGTGAATGCAAACGGTAATGTAAATGTTACTTCTACCGATGTATTGCAAGCCATCAACGAGAACTGCGAGGTAGACACGGTAATTGTTAGCCCGAATACGTTCTCTTGTGGTCAGTTGGGCTTGCGCGCTGTAACCGTAACGGTACTGGATGTAAATGGTTTGAGCAATACCTACTCTACGAACGTTACCGTTGTAGATAACACGGCTCCAACCATCAACTTGGTCAGCACTACACCGACAGTTGCTCTTGGCGCTGCTGGTTCTGCTACGATCACTTTGGCTACATTGGCTACTTCGGTTACGGACAATTGCACCAATCCGGTGACCAACGTGACTTTGAGCAAGTCTTCATTCACGTGTACCGATAAAGGTGTCGTATCTATTGTGATCACTGCTACCGACGGTAAAGGCAATACTACTGTGGTTTCGAAAGAAGTGAATGTAGTTGATGCTGTAGCACCTGTTTTGACCACTAAGCCGGCAACACTTTACTTGAATGCTTCCGGTCAGGCGCAGTTGGTTTCTGCTGCAGTAGTGAACGTGTTGTCTACTTCTGACAACTGCGATCAGAATTTGACCTACACGCTTTCTAAGGCTGTATTCAGCTGCTCCGACGGTGGTGTGAACAGCGTGAGCGTTACGGCTACGGATGACGATGGCAATGCCACTACTTTGGCAGCTGCGGTAACCGTTTTGGATACCGTCAAGCCATCCTTGACTTTGGCAAGTGCTGCACGTACGGTAACCTTAGGTGCTAACGGTTTGGCTTCAATTACGTCAAGCTCATTGATCTCCAACATGGCAGACAACTGCGGCATCGCTTCGGTTATCTTGAGCGATTCTACGTTCAACTGCGCTAATGTTGTTGCTCCGCAAGTGGTTAACGTAAGTGTTGTAGACTTTGCTGGTAACATTCGTACACGCCAGGTAACGGTTACTGTAGTAGACCCTATTGCTCCGCTAATTACGGTTAAGTCTACTGTAGCGCCTAAGAACTTGGATGCAAACGGTATTGCTTTGATCAGCTTGACCGATGTTGTTCAAGGCATCACGGACAACTGCACAGCAAGCAACTTGATTGCGGTTACTTATTCTCCTGTAAGTGTCAATTGCACGCAGGTAGGTAGTGTTACGGTTACGATTAATGCCGTAGATGCTTCTGGTAACGCAACCACTGCTACGAAGGTGATTGAAGTTCGCGACCAATTGGCTCCTGCCTTGGTTACGAAGACCTACACCTTGGCTTTGAATGCCTTTGGCAACGGTCAGATTACTTCAACCAACGTAATCAACAGTCTTACGGATAACTGTGGAACTCCTACTGTTACCTTGAGCAAGACCAACTTTGACTGCACGAATTTGGGTGTGAACTCTGTGGTTGTGACTGCGGTTGATGCTAACGGAAATTCCGTTTCTTCTACTGCTGCTGTTACGGTTGTCGACAATACGGCTCCTGTATTGACCACACCTTCTACTCCTGTAGTGGTTGCTTTGAGTACTGCTGGTACTGCAAGTTTGGCTCAGAACGCTGTAGTAGTAAGCACCTCCGATAACTGTTCGCCTGTGACGGTGGTTTACTCACCTTCGGTGTTCAACTGTACGAATGTTGGCAACAACACGGTTACGGTTACAGCAACGGACGCGTCGAATAACGTGACTACTGCAAACGTTTCCGTAACGGTTCAAGACGTAACAGCTCCGGTGATCAACGTGGTTTCTGCTGCGGTAACCAAACAGCTTTCTGCTACCGGAAGCGTGAACATTCTTTTGTCCGACGTTATGACTTCGGCTACGGATAACTGTACTGCTTCTAGTGCGATCACGGTTACGTACACTCCTTCTGTAGTAAACTGCAACGGTAAGGGCAACGTTCCTGTGACCATCACGGCAACTGACGCCAGTGGAAATACTACAACTACCGTTAAGAATGTCTTGGTTGTTGATGTCATCAACCCAACGATTTCTTTGACCAGCACTACGTTGAGTTTGCCATTGAACGCGGCAGGCAATGCTTCGATCCCAGTTGGCTTTGCAACGGCAACGGACAATTGCGGCGCACCTGCTTTGACTTTCAGTAAGTCTACGTTTGACTGTGCAAACCTTGGCGTGAACAACGTTACGGTAACTGCAGTGGACGGTAGTGGCAATACTGCAACGGCTCAGATCACGGTTACGGTTGTGGACAACACTGCCCCTGCCTTGACTTTGGTGAACGGTCCAATCAGTGTAGCCTTGAGTGCTACCGGTACGGCCACGGTTAATGCTGCTGGTTTGGTAGCAAACGCAACAGACAATTGTGCGGTAACAACCATCGCCGTTTCGCCAAATACGTTCTCTTGTGCGAACATTGGCGCCAACACGGTAACGGTTACGGCAACGGATGCCAGCGGCAATGCTACTGCGCAAACCATTCAGGTGAATGTTGTTGACAATCTGGCCCCAGTAGTAACTACTGTAGCGACTGTACCAAACATCGTTTTGGGTGCAAACGGAACGGCTTCAATTACTGCTGCTGCTGTTGTCAGCTCTGTAGTTGATAACTGTACGACTAGCCCGAACGTGGTAATCACTCCGAACGTGTTTACATGTGCGGATTTGGGTCAGGTTTCTGTGACCATCTTCGCCAGCGATGCTGCAGGTAATATCTCTACAACCACGAAAGTGGTAACGGTAGTAGACGCTACAGCTCCGGTATTGGTTAATGCACCGCAGACCGTGACTTTGGCTGCTTGCAATGCTACCTTTACCTATGCTTATCAGGTAACTGACAATTGTGGTTACACGGCAACAATGACCGCTGGTTATGCAAGTGGTTCCTTGTTCCCTGTTGGAACGACAACAGTAACATGGCAGTTTGCAGATCAGTCTGGCAACGTAACCACCCACACGTTCAACGTAACGGTGTTGCCTTTGGGAACTTACACCCTGCCTTCTGTGAATCAGGTTTGCGCGGACAACGGTCCTGTTAATTTGACGAACGGTCAGACCGGTTTGGTCTTCACGGGCGCTGGTGTAACGGATGCAGGAGCTACGTTCCGTCCGTCCTTGGTTGCCCCGGGTACCTACACATTGAACTTTGTGTACACGGATGCCAACTCTTGCACGCAAACGGGAACCTTTACCATTACGGTGGTTCCAGCACAAGCTAAGCCATCAATTGTTCAGGTGGGTGCAACCACTATTGAATCCAGCTTGAGCGGAGCCGCTTACTTGTGGTTCAAGAATGGCGCACCGATTGCAGGAGCTGTTAACAAACAGTACACCTTCACGAGCGGCGGTAACTACGAGGTTCGTGTGACCAACTTGTTCGGTTGCAGCGCGAAGTCCAATGGTTTCGTAGTCTCTGCGAACGGCTTGTCTAACGATGAGATCATCAAGTCGGTGAGCTTGTTCCCGAACCCAACTACTTCTGTAGTAACGGTTGCTACCAGCTTTGAGGTTCCTGAGCCGATGAACATCACCGTAGTAGACATGCGCGGTGCGGTTATCTACACGGCAACAATGGAGCGCGGTTCCTTGTCGCACACCATTGACATGAATTCTTGGCCAGCGGCTACTTATCAGGTGATTCTTTCCAATAAGAGTGGCGACTTGAGCCAGGTTGAACGTGTCATCAAAATTGATTAATTACGAAGATGAATAAAATTCTGAATTTTGCACTGGTAGCCTCATTGGCTACCAGTGTTTTCGCTCAAGAAGCGCCAAAGGCACTTCGTCACGAGATGATGTTCAACGTAGGCGTCAATTTGGCGGGAGTTGAGCGCGGAGACAACAACAGTGTTCACGGACCGTTTTCTACGGATTGGGCCAATGCACCGTTGCACCTCAATGTGGGTTATTTGTACGCCGTAAATCCTTTGTTGAGTACGGTTGTAACCTTGGATTACTCGCGCGTGGCTGGTGTGAACAGTGTGGAAGAGTTTACCACCAACAGCATTAGCCCAATGGTCGGTATCAACTTCCGTCCGTTCAACGTTGGTAAGAATCCGTTCAACAACTTGTACATTCAGGCGTTGGCAGGTGTTTCTGCATACTCTGCTGAGCGAAAGCTAGTAGACTTGGCTTTACACGCGAGCTTGACGGATGCTGCATTTGCATTTACACCTACTTTGGGCTACCGTATTCCAACGAAATCCGGCATGGTATGGAATTTATCTGCATCTATGCCGTCTGTGGTTAACGATAATTTCGATGGCGACGGATTCGGAATGAATACCAACGACATGTATGCACGAATCAACGTTGGTATGGTTTGGACTTTGGGCAAGAAGTCTGGAGGCAAGTCTGTAGCAATGGCAAACCAAGAAGTTTTGAGCAAAGATCTTTTGGATCCGTTGGCTACCAAAGCTTCAGTACAAGCAGTTGAAGGTTCTGTTAAGAAGGTAGAAGAGCGCGTAGGTAAGTTGGAGGGAACTATTCCAGCTTTATTGAAGCGTACCGATTTGGATCCAATGGTTCGTAAGATTCTTGAAGACGAGAAGGTTGCAAATCAAATGGACGGTGGAGCTGCGAGCATTCGCAACATTGTTTCCGTATACTACCGCTTTGACCGCGATGAAATCGATGCGCAATACTTCGCGACCATCGATGGATTCATGGCCGGCTACAAGGAAGGTTCTAAGATCATGTTGGTTGGTTTTGCGGACATGAGCGGCTCTAAGGAGTACAACACGAAGTTGAGCCGCGATCGTGCGGAAGGCGTTAAAGATTACCTTATGAGCAAGTACAAGGTTGCTTCTAGTTTGATTACCATTCAAGTTGGTGATTTGGCTACTTTGGCTCCAGGCAAGGCTGAGCTGAACCGCCGTGTAGACATGTACTTGTATTGATTTGATTAGCGTTCGTTAAGCCTAGATAGGCGATAACAAAGCGAAGGGCCGCAACGTACGTTGCGGCCCTTTTCGTTATAGAAATTGGCGTATTTTTAGTACACCAAACCAATTGAGTATGTTTCAATTATTACGCTGGATTCTCCTGTGCATATTAGTTTTCGGGGCGACTTCGGCTACGGCATTGACGTATTACTGGATTGGTGGTACGGGAAGCTGGTCGGACATCAATAATTGGTCGGCAGTTTCGGGGGGTACAATCATGCAGTTGCATACGATTACACCCACCTCGGCGGATGATGTTATCATCGATGCGGGCTCTTTTCCATCTACGGGAGGGACGATTACTGTTAATGTGTTAAATGCTTATTGTCGGTCCTTTACAGTAGTGAATACTCCGGCAAACGTAAAGATCAATATACAGTCGGGCAGTACCCTAAGGGTTTTTGGAAACCTAACGATTCAAGGGAGATTTGCTCGCAT
>ENA-OUVC01001156-OUVC01001156.1-marine-metagenome-genome-assembly--contig:-NODE-1156-length-15991-cov-4.916174_pt1 | contig 15991 bp, 11 predicted proteins | sample MGYA00248622_ERZ508571 | MGnify/ENA primary metagenome ERZ508571 (study PRJEB26236, sample SAMN06267175) | marine metagenome | isolation source: Columbia River Estuary | place: USA:Columbia River... | reverse complement strand
GCTATCTAAGCGTGCGTCAGAATTACTCGAAGAGATTAATCAAAGTAAGAGCATGCAAGCTTTAAAAGATTCGAGTCAGGTGCTATCTAAGCGTGCGTCAGAATTACTCGAAGAGATTAATCAAAGCGAGAGCGTAAAAAATCTAAAAGAAAAGACCGAGTTGATAGCTCACTCCTTAGGCTTTCCAGCGGATGATCCTGTCGATCACGGGATAAAAATTAAAGAGTCCTCCCATTCAGAAAATAAGAAAAAAAATATAAGCATAAAAAAACATCAATTTATTTTTTTTAAACCCACTCAATTTAGATCCACTTTATATAGAAGCTTAACGAGCAACAATAAGATTTATCTTTGGTTTATCGAATTATTATTAATTCTTAGCGTGTCTGTATTTTTTTTCGTCAAGTCAATCATAGGGATTAATCAAAGTATTGCCGCGCAAAAAACTTCATTAGACTACCAAGCTAAAGTCGAAGCAATGAAGAAAGAGATCGAAATCGCAAAACAGCAAGTGATTCCGATAAGGAAAGAGAATGTAGCTCTCAAGTTAAAATTAGATAGCGAGATTAAGCGTTTTCCAGATCTCATAGCCGTTCAAAATTATAGCGATGACATCACAAGACTTTTTGAATTAAGTAACATTGTCATTGTTAAGGAAAACATATTGTATGGGGAGCAATATATGAAAGATTTAGATAAAGACCCGCCTCAATATTCTTTACCTCAAGCCGATGAGATTTCTTTAAATGTAGCAGCAGCCGCAGCTCCAGGAGCCCCAGCCCCAGGAGCCCCAGCCCCAGTTGCAATTAGAAACAAAATTTTGCCCGTGCCACCTCTGCCACCTACTCCCCCTAGAAATATAAGCTTCATCACTTATGATTTTATGCTGAAGGGTAACTATTTAAATTATTTAAGGGTCAGAAATACTCTCACGAGAGTAATACCCTCCATCAACATTCCTTATGAGGAAATTCTTGCAAAACAAGACAAACAAAATATAGAGTTTAGGGTCATGTTAGAAATACCTCACAGAGTAAAAAAAGCTGAGTAAAGTACCCCTACAAAATTAATTTTTTCAGCTCGACTATGGTAGAATTTTTGTATGCTACGTCTAATCAATATATATTTTATTTTTGGTCTGTTATTTAACTTTACTTTTTTTACTTCCCCTCTGCTTGCTGCAGAAAAAACCACAGGCAACACGATTCAGGATCCTTTTGCAAGGGGCGTAATAAAACCTCCGCAATATTCAACAAACCTCGACCGAGAGAAATCCCTTAATGGACGATTAGACGATGTAAGGGCATTGGCTGATTTTAGATATTATAGAATACTCGGCATTTATCAAAATGAACAAAGTGCACTTAAGGATGTGATTGAAATTTCTTGGCCAGAAAAAGTTGACGTTTCCTCTAATAATGCCTTTTATGTTTCTCTAGGCACCTTCCCCGAAAAAAAATTAGCACAGCAAGCCGGTAGAGATTTTATTGCCACATTTATTAATAATCTTAATCACCGCGTTATTATAAGAGGCAGTAAGGACAGTACTTTTGGATTTGCGGATCGCGAAAATAATAATAAAAAAAGATCCCCTGAAAAGAAATTGGCCTATGAACTCGAATATGGCCCTTTTAATAATTTAGAATTTGCTCGAGCAAGTTGTTTTTTTTTGCGGAATCAGATCAGTCAGTACTCTCTTGATTGTGCTTTAATCAATAAGCGTTTAGTCCATAAGGAAGAGAGGATCAAAGACATTGCAAGTTCTGCCACTATAGGCTTGTCGCAAGCAGGGTTGATGGCATTAAAAGATTCCCCCCTAGCCTTTAATCAAAAAGATTTATTAAGCACTGTGTTGACGGTTTACGAGGGTGAGAATTTGGGCACCTCTGATTTTTTTATTGTCAATATTAATCAATACGGTATTTATGTAGCGAGTAAGTTCGATGAATCTTTGTTAATCCCCGCGGTGACCATTCCAGTGAATCTGCAAAATATACCGGCTGGGGGACCAGCACCAGCTCTTCCTGCTGCTGCCCCGTCTAAAACAAATTAAATATGCCTAACTACACTCAACAAACTAGTGAGCGATTTTTAAATGCCATGGTCAATGCGGGAAAGATTAACCCCGTTTTATTTAACAACGATCGTTACCAAAAACTTGACTGGCCAGAAAAACTGAATTCACTGATTAAAGATCGCTTAGTGGATGAGGCGCAGCTTGTGACTTTATTTGCGAGGACCGTAAGTCTCACGCGAGCCTTTCCTGAGGAGGAGGATATTGATGCGGATGCTATTATTTTGCTTCCCATTATATTTTCAGTCGAGCAAGGCATACTCGCCTATGCTTTTGACGATGGCTTCTTAAAAGTGCTGATCATTGATCCAAAATCGATCTCGCTCAAAGATGAATTAAAGACCCACGCGAAAGTGGATATTTTATTTGAACTGACTTCATTAAGCCATTTCGAGAAACTTCTATCTTTAAATAAAGTGATCCAAGCACAAAATAAATTGAGAGGCGGCGTTGACATCGTAGCGGGTACATTTGACTTCTCTTCAGTTCCCATTCCTAGCAAGAAAATTATACCTATTCTTTCTGATCCTCAGACTGCCCCTGCCGAGGAAGATCCAGAAGCGAAGAAAGCGCTGGATCATATCCTCGCGCCAAAAGAGCAAAGTCAAGAAGAAGTGAAAGCGCTGGATACTGTGCTAAAGGCAGAAAAGAAAGAAGAAAAGAAAGAAGTAATTAAGCCTGCAGCAGCCAAGAAAGCAGCCATCATTAAGACCCTTAAAGAAAAATGGAACATCAATGACCCGGATTTAGTCATGGATTTTTGTCAGCAGATACTCATTCATGCGGTACAAACGAAAGTGTCTGATATTCATATTGAGAGCTTTAGGGATTTTGCCAACGTTAGAATGCGTAAAGATGGTGCGATGGAATTGCAGGATATGTATACCGCATACCTCTTTAAATACTATGCAGCAGTGACCACCCGTTTTAAAATTTTAGCGGATTGTGATATCTCTGAAAAACGTTTGCCACAAGATGGTGCTATCACTATCACAGACAATGATGGCAATGAAGTTGATTTTCGTTTTAATGTGATGCCGACTAAAAATGGTGAACGCATTGTCATGCGTATTCTTGCGGGTGACCCTGCATTATCTTTAGACAAGATTGGATTTGATCCAGATGACTATACTAAGGTGATTGATGCAATCACAGCGCCTCAGGGAATGGTCTTGGTAACAGGGCCTACCGGATCTGGGAAAACAACCACTCTTTACGGCGCACTTCAATACATCAATCGCCCTGATATTAATATACTCACAGCCGAAGACCCGGTGGAATATTATTTAGAGGGCGCAGGTCAGGTGCAAGCCAATGAGAAAATAGGTTTAACTTTTAGCTCAATCCTTCGCGCATTCTTACGTCAAGATCCCGAAGTGATTTTGGTGGGAGAAATTCGTGACCAGGAGACAATTGATATAGCCATTAAAGCAGCACTTACCGGCCATTTGTTACTCTCAACACTCCATACGAATGATGCCATTGCAACCATTACGCGTATTTTAAATATGGGGGTGCCAAATTTTATGATCTCCTCAGCCCTTTCTCTCGTAGTAGCGCAAAGGCTCGCGCGTAAAAATTGTTCAGCGTGTGCCGAGATCGATACAAGAGTGACCCCTGAGATTTTGACTAAGATGGGATTTAAGGGGGATGATATTCATCAAGTGAAACCTAAAAGAGGGGTTGGCTGCAAAGTATGTGAAGGCAAAGGTATTAAAGGTAGACAGGGCATTTACGAAGTACTCCGGATTACACCGGCTGTGGAGGAGGCGATTTTGAATAATGAGCAGGCACCCCAAATTCTTGCAGCAGCTAGAAAAGATGGATTTAGAACGATGACAGAGATTGGGAGAGATTTTGTTGCAAAAGGTGTGCTCTCTATTGAAGAATTTCAAGCCACCTTAAGTTCAGACACCTAAAATTAAAGCCTGATTGTGAAGCAGTTTAACTACAAGGCCAAAGATAAAAATAACAGACGTGTTAAGGGCAGTATTGAAGCATTAAATCGTAATGCTGCGTTAGCTGACTTAAAAGGCCGCAAGTTTCGTGACATCAAGGTGGCCGAAGCTTTGGCCCCCAAGAAAATAACCAAACCTTTTGTCTGGGGACCTTTTGGCAAAGTCACAGATGAAGAAATCGTTCTTTTTACAAAAAAAGTTTCCACCATGGTGCGCAGCGGTCTTAGCATTTTAGATGCGCTCACACTTGTTTCATCTCAAACACAAAATCCTGTTTTCAAGTATGCCATTGAGGATATTATCGCCAACATTAATCAGGGGAATTCGCTCTCTGTGTCTATCCGACAACAGCCTAAATATTTCGATGAAGTTTTCTGTAATATGATTGAAGCTGGTGAAATCAGCGGTAAGCTGGACAGCTTCTTAGACCGCATTGTCGAAGGTCAAGAGCGTATGCAAACCATTCGTAAAGGGATTAAAAGTGCGCTCTTTTATCCTGTGACTTTGGTGGTGGTGACACTATTGATTACATACGGCATGCTGACCAAAGTGGTACCGACCTTTACTGAGATGTATAAGGGGATGGGTAAAAAATTACCAGGGCCCACACAGGTCATTGTGGATGCAAGCGATTGGATTCTTAACGGCTGGAATGTGCTATCTATAATCGGGGTCGTGATTGCGATCAAAGTCATTCATAACCAACTTTTTAAGCGCGTATATAACTATAAAAAAATGATCAACATCATTTTTTTAAAGCTACCCATTATGGGTAATATTATTGTGAAATCGACGGTGGCGAGGCTATCTCTTTTGATGGCAAATTTGTTTGCAGCAGGGATTGGGGTTGAGGAAATTTTACGAGTATCTTCCCGCATTACGCCGAATGTTGTTTTTGTAGAAGCGATGGGCAGAATTTCTGAGCGTATTGTAAGCGGAGTTGAATTGTCATCACTCTTTGCGGAAGAACCTATCTTTCCTTTAGAACTATCGCAACTGATCAAGGTGGGCGAAAAGACAGGTAACATGGACGAGATGCTTTCTTCGATTGCGCGCTATTATCAGGAGGAGTTCGAAGCGACTGTAGAAGGACTGACTTCCATGATTGAACCTATCATGATTGTTTTTGTGGGAGCATTAATTGGCGCTATGGTCGTTGCTTTATATTTACCGATCTTTAGTCAGGGGGATATGGTGGGCTAGAAGTTTTTATGGTTATACTATTCATTAATATATGACGAATCCTATTTACACTTTCTTACCTGAGCTTTTAAGTCAGCATCGCATCTCAGACTTTCATCTCCATGCGGGGAAGAATGTCACGGTGAGAGTTCATGGCGAACTCAAACAGTTTGAGAATATGCTCATTACAGAGGAAGATCTGCAAGATCTTTTCAAACGTGAACTTCCAGAAGACTGGTACCAAAGATTTATGGACACAGGAGATATTGACTTTGCGTTTGTGATTGGTGAGCAAAGGTTTAGGGCATCAGGCTTACAAACGATGAAAGGCTCGGCACTTGTGTTAAGAGTGATTGTGACCGAGATACCCAGTATAGAAATGTTGGGTCTTCCTCCCGCAGCGCATGATATCCTAAATTTAACAGATGGTTTGGTGTTAGTGACAGGGGCGACTGGGTCAGGGAAATCGACCTCTTTAGCCGCCATGATTGATAAAATTAATCGTACGCGCTCAGAGCATATTATTACGGTGGAAGATCCTATTGAGTATGTGCAAGTGCCGATCAAGTCTGTCATTGCCCAACGTGAGGTGGGTAAAGATACGCGCTCTTTTGCTTCCGCTTTAAAAGGCGCGTTGCGACAAGATCCAGATATTATTTTAATGGGCGAACTACGAGACTACGAGACCGTTTCAATGGCGCTGACAGCGGCTGAAACCGGACACTTGGTGTTTGGGACGCTCCATACGAATGGCGCCCCTGAAACGATCAATCGCGTGATTGACGTCTTTCCCGCGGAAGAGCAGAATAAAACAAGATCTCAGTTGTCGATGTCATTAAGAATGGTGATGACGCAGCAACTTTTAAAAAAGAAGGGCGGTGGTCGCATTGGTGCCTTTGAAATTTTACTCAATACACCTGCCATTGCTAACTTGATTCGAGAAAATAAAATTTCTCAGATAGCGAATATGATGCAAACCGGATCAAAAGATGGCATGGTGACCATGGAAAAATATAAAGAAGTCCTTAAGGAAAAAAATCTTATAGATTAGGAGTGTTATGGCGTTTAATATTTTAGTTAAAGATGACAAGATAACTTTAAAGCTCAGCGGTAATGTGGATCTTTCAGAAACCAATGATATTAAGTTAGCCATTGCAGAAGAGCCTAAAGCAGGGTTTAAGCATCTTGTGATCAATGGCGAGGCGCTGGAATACATTGATTCGTCAGGGGTAGCACTGATGCTTTTTACCAAGAAATTAGCCACCGATCAAAATCTAATTTTTGAAGTAGAGGCGCTGTCGGAAAATGCACAGAAGGTGATTAATTTAGCCGGCCTTGCCAGTATTTTGAAAATAAAAAATGTGCCCAAGATTGATGCTGAGGCTAGCCCAAAGGCAGAAAAAGTAGAGGACTTATCTCTGGATTTTGCGCTCGATGATCTTTTTAATGAGCCCGCTGAGGGTGATAAAAATAAAGATCCCATCAAAATTAACCCGGGCAGTTTTTAAATGTCCCAAGGCTTGATCTTAATAGTTAAATTAATATAGAATCTCCAGAGTTACGCGTCTCCAATTTGTATGATCATTATTTAATATTTTAAGGAATTAAAAAAATGCAAAAAAATATTCAAGCCGGTTTCTCACTCATTGAACTTTTAGTCGTTGTTGCGATTATTGGTATTCTCGCGGCGGTAGGTACCGTAGGTTATGGTAACTATGTGACACAAACAAAAATTAAAGTCACTAAAAGTAACGTGGACGCTATCTCAGCGGCACTAGGTACAGCAGAAGGTCTCGCACAATCGACCATAGACACTAATTGCACAGGCTGGGCAACTTGTGTTTGGAGCGGCACGGCGGCGGGAAGCGCTATCGGGCTTACAAGCTTTAAGAACGCATACAACACATTACAGACAGGCGCAGGAGCCACTACCGGTGCTGTTCGGTTTCAAACTTCGTTACCTACTTGTTCAGCGGCGACTAACGGCCTCATTTATATCACTGCTGCACAACCTGCTACTAATGGTATGACAGTGACTGTGACAGGTTGTGATGGCACGACGGCTACTTCAGCTTATGCGCTTAACACGACTTGGGACGGTGGAGTTTAAAACCAACCCAATGAGCGGCTCTGATAAATATACTGAGGCCTCATCACTACCATACACATGTTTTAGATATAGCTATTAATCGGTTTGTTTCGACATGCCCCATCGTATGATTAAATGTAGTCTCAAGGCTGACAAATTTATTCAAACGAGTTTTAGAAATCTGTTATTAAAAGAGTTTAGCGAGCTTGGGGATCATAACTTATTTAATATTGCACTCGCGACCGGCGAGGCTCTGCAAAACATTGTGCGTTACGGCTACAATTTTTTAGAGGGTATGAGCGTTGAGATGATATTAGTGCAGGCTGAGGAAACTTTTGTGGTTGAGATTTTAGACACAGCGCCTCCCTGTCCTACCGAGAGTTTTATGCAGCAACATTTTACGCCCTCTGATCATGGCGGTATGGGCTTAGGTATTATAAAAAAACTTACGCAAACCTTTGAGATTACCCCTTTGATCAAAGGCAATCTTACGAAGCTTATTTTCGCATTAGAACGTTGATAAAAAATAAATTTTTTGTACCTTAAAACTCTTGACATTTATTAAATGGCAAGCGACTATTCACAAGATAGTTTTATTTTATAACTTTGAACCTTCGCCTGTAAGCTTAACTTTAAATTTTAAGGAATTAAAAAAATGCAAAAAAATATTCAAGCCGGTTTCTCACTCATTGAACTTTTAGTCGTTGTTGCGATTATTGGTATTCTCGCGGCGGTAGGTACCGTAGGTTATGGTAACTATGTGACACAAACAAAAATTAAAGTCACTAAAAGTAACGTGGACGCTATCTCAGCGGCACTAGGTACAGCAGAAGGTCTCGCACAATCGACCATAGACACTAATTGCACAGGCTGGGCAACTTGTGTTTGGAGCGGCACGGCGGCGGGAAGCGCTATCGGGCTTACAAGCTTTAAGAACGCATACAACACATTACAGACAGGCGCAGGAGCCACTACCGGTGCTGTTCGGTTTCAAACTTCGTTACCTACTTGTTCAGCGGCGACTAACGGCCTCATTTATATCACTGCTGCACAACCTGCTACTAATGGTATGACAGTATCTGTAACAGGTTGTGATGGCACGACGGCTACTTCACAGTATCAGCTTAATTCGACTTGGGACGGTGGAGTTTAAAACCAACCCAATGAGCGGCCCTGTTAAGCATACAAAAAAAATATTTACAGGGTTCTCACTCATTGAACTTTTGGTTGTGGTCGCGATTATTGGTATTCTCGCGGCGGTAGGTACCATAGGTTATGGTAACTATGTGACACAAACAAAAATTAAAGTCACTAAAAGTAACATAGATAATCTTATAGCGACCATCGCTACTTTGAACGGAGTGTCTCAGTCAGATACAGACAAAGATTGTACAAAACTTTCAGACTGTATTGATAGTGTGAGTTTACAAGTGAATAGCTTCAAGAATGCCTATAATTCGCAAGCAAGTGGTACCCAGGCAATTCTTTTTTATAACACAACAGCAGTGCCAACTGCTTGTGACAGTTCTATCAAAGGCAAAATTTATTTAGGGTATACAACTGATACTCCACCATCTAAAATTACCATCTTTGGATGTTTAGATGCTTCACAGAGCTATAATGTCTCATACGATTGGAAATAAATCTTTTACTTTGAAATGACATAAATACTTAATTAAGGAAACATCATGAAAAAAATAATTTACACGTTGTTCAGTATGGGTCTAGTGACTCTCTTAATAAATCATGCTCAAGCAGAGGGGCAAAAAAAATCAGTAAGAATCAGTAGTGGTAATAAGGTCGGCGCCATGTGGTCAGGTGATGGCCTAGGATTCGTGAATCAGTTTGGCTCAGCTGGCGTATTACAAACAAATATAACGATACCTGCAGCTGGGGCCGTTTCAATAAATCTTGCTGATCAAGTCACTACCCCCCCAGGCGCTTCGGTGAGTTATTCAACAAATTCTTCAGGAGTTTGCTCTGTTTCAAGTAGCGGTACGATGACTTCGGTTGGCAATGGAGACTGTGTGGTGACCATTGAGACTGGCGAAGTGTTGGCTAATATGACGTCTGAGCCAAAAGTCTATCCAGTGGCTGCCTCAACAACTACTGTAACACTGAAATTAACGGGACAGGTGTTAGTTGTAAACTCACCCCTGACCGAAGAGCAACAACTGTTAGTGACACCGATGGGAGTGACAGGTTTGGGGACCGTTGTGGGGAACAGTCCAAACGATACCCCAACGAATACGGAAGGTACAAAGCTTGACCTTACCAAAGGGGGCGGGAATGTTACTTATAAGGCTTATAAAGCCTCGCCTAATACCGTCAGATACAACGGTAACTATCCAGCCACAGCTTCGTTCACAGGAACCATGCCCGACCTTAATTGGGCAGCCGGGGCCAGTCTCACAGGCCCGGTATTGGGAACGGGTCAGTATGATTTTGTGGCGGCGAAATTTGAGGGCTATATTTTGTGGCCGGGGACATTTAAGGCTAATTCGACTGTAAAGTTTTATGATGTCTGCGATGACGGCTTTAGACTTAAAGTTGCCCAAACAGCGGGTGCTAGTGCAACCGATTTCGCGACGGTGATCGAGAACTATGTAGACCAAGCACCAGGTTCTTGGTGGGGTAGTTATAATGGATTGGGCAGTGCGACTCGAAAAGCCGGAAGTGTTTACAAGTTTACGATGGACTACTATGAATATGGTGGTCACGCGACATGTGCTTTATTCTGGGACGCGGGTAGAGGAACTGCTTGGAATTGGACGACAAAAACGCTGGTACCTGCAGCTAGTTTTGCAACAAGCGCCACCCAGTGGAATAAATAATTATCCATTAAATTAAATAATTAAAGAAATATTTTATGAGCCCTTCTTGGCGACATAAGGGGGGATTCTCCCTGATAGAGTTACTCGTTGTGGTCGCGATCATAGGCGTGATTGCAGCCCTTGGTACCGTTGGCTACGGCGACTATATTACCAAAACCAAAGTGGTGGTGAATACGACTAATTTGGCTAACATGGGAGCGGCTCTGGAAACTAAGATTGCCACCGCCGTCGCAGGATTGGATGGCAGAACCTATGCTAACTGTTCGGCTTTTATAGACGCTACTATTGGTGATGAAAATCCCAACGCGAAGAATGTCTATAATGCTTCTGCCATCTATACGGCAAGCAATCAAAGCACTTGGACTTATCTTAACGCACACAAACAATCGCCTGTAAGCGGTAGAGTTAGTTTTCGGCCGGGTCAGTTTTTACTCATGTGCGCCCTTCCATGCGAAACCAACATTCAGAATTCGGAATTGATTATTTGTAATTGTGAGATAGACGCCGCCGCTCCCGGTGGAGGAAGCTGCAAGACGGATGGTGCCAGCCCAAGTGCGTCATGCCCCAATCCTATCACCTTTGGTCCTGCTCTCCCCAGCTGTTAGACATCACCTTTACTTAAAACCGATGTCTTGGATGTTATTGTTTCGTCGGCTTTACTTCTTCTCTTTTTTTCAATACCCCATCTTTTAACATTTTTTCAATGAGCCCTTGCTGCATGGCAACTGCGTTCGCGAAGGCGTCGATCGGTAGAATGACATAGCCTGTCACTTTTAAATTTTGTTGTGAAATTTCTTTGCCTGTCGAGAGTTCTACTTGGGACAGTTCAAGTCTTACGAGGGGTCCTGTGACATAAATATTGCTGATCGCATCGGCAAAAAGTGTGTTGTCTTGCATGATAAAAATCCTTTCAAAAAAAGTGATATGAATTACTTCAACAGTTGAATCATAACCTATTACATCTTAATAATTTATCCATTGTTTAATCAAGGCATTAGCTTATTTATTAGGCTTCAAGAGGCTTTTCCTATGGCATAATAAGTAGGTATTTAAGCTGAGGGTTAGTGTGACTTAAAAAAAGATCATGGCAGACAAAGTTATAGGAAAAATAGCGGTAGCTAGCGGTGAAGTTCTTATTCACCGTGATGGTAAAACTATTGTCGCAAAAGTTGGAACCGAACTCCTTCAAGGTGACATGATCTCGACGAGCAGTGACGGCAAAGCCGGTATCGCGATGATTGATGATTCACGTTTTTCATTGGGTGCCAAGGCGAGTATGAAGCTCGATGAATTGACATTCAATGAGACGACGAAGACAGGCACCATGACCACTTCTGTTGTCAAGGGCGCTTTCATGTTCGTCACAGGTTCGATCGCTAAATCACCGGGTGACAAGGCGACTATGAAAGTTCGCACCTCGACCGCCACGATTGCGGTGCGTGGTACTGAAGTGGTTGGCGAAGTGGATTCTGGTCTTGAGGGAAGTAAATTCACACTGTTACCAAATGCGGATGGCCATGAGAGCTTCGCGCAAATTGAAAATGCAGGTGGCGTGATTGTGATCAACCAGCCTAATCAGACGGTGAATGTGACAGGATTTTTTGCGCCACCCAGCGAGCCTTATCAGATGTCACCATCAGCCGTCGCACAAACATTCGGACAAACGTTATTAACCATGAATCAGTTGAGTCAAGTGATGGGCTTGCCAGTTTCAGTCAATCAAGCGACCTATACACCACCGACTTATGTTGCTCCCACCCAAATTCAGAATGACACGGTAGCCAAGCCTGCATCTCTTTTAGAGTCAGGCAATCCTTCCATCGATCAACTCTTAAGTAAGATCGAAGCAAGCAAAACAAAAAGTGAAAACTTGACCATTGAGCGATCTAACGCGCAGGCGATTGACCAACAACAAACGGTGTTTAATGCAGTGCGTCAACTGAGCCTATCCGAACTCATTGCGATTAGGAGTTCAGTCAATAGCGGTTATGTTTTTGCTGAGACGAAAGTAGTCACCACGATTGGTGGCAATATTGTCACTTTTTACGCGCCCTCATTCGCAGCGCTCCAGCTCAATATTCCACCGTCAGCCGCCGCCGACATTGCTGCAGCGACAGAGATACAACTGACACCCACAAGAGGCAATGTGCTCACGAACGATACTGACGCCGATGCTTTTCCTAATGCATTAAGTGTGTTGGCGTATAACAGTAGCAATATGAATAACACGCCGGGCGCCCAAGGCTCGATTGTCTCAGGACAATTTGGCTCTTTGAGTATCGCCTCAAGTGGTAGCTACACTTACGTCATCGATACCGGTAAGTCACAGGTTTACAATTCGAGCACCACAGGAGTCATCAATGATGTATTTAATTACACCATCTCAGATGGCTCAGCAAATGCAACTTCCACAATTAGCTTTACCGTGGACTTTAGTTCAGTTGCATTACGCACATCACTGACTTATTCATCTGCCTTCATCAGCACATCGACTGACACTTTGAGTGCATCGAGTGGTGACATTTTGTCTACATCCACCGTCGTCTCAGGGACTTATGACGCGAGTGTGGTCGTGAGTAGCTTTAATACCAACACAAGTTTCAATGCGTCAGGCACCAATATTACAGCGGGTAATCAAATCACAGGGACTTACGGCACCCTAACACTCAACCCATCAGGCACTTATGAATACATCTTAGACGCTACTAAAACTAGCGGCATTGCTTTGGGAAGCTTTGTGACTGATGACTTTACTTATACGTTAAGTAATGGGCAAACCTCGAATTTCACCATCATGGTTGAGGGAGTGGGCACCGCAGGTATTGCAGACCTTGTCACCTACACTTACAGATACGGCGATACAGATCTTCTGACTGAAGGCTACCAAGGCGACTACTACACAGGTTACGTCTATGTGACCGCTGGGTCTTACGATCAGTACATGACGGGTGCCACAAATGCTAACAAAATTAATACCCTCCTCACTGAAAATGGCACGCAAGGTTACTACACGATAGACACTGTGACCCAAGACCAAATCGGTGTGGTAGGGCTAACAAGAGTGAATACTTACTACGACACTACTAAGGGAAGTTTTGTGACGCCTTACATGAGAGGGCTGTCAGGCTTAGGTTCGGAAGAAGGGTCAGTCGCAGCAGACGGCAGAACGACTGGGGCTGGCACCTGGGTCTATGACTACGCGAATTATTTTTTTGATGCTGACCTTGATGTAGTGAACCCCACGAATCAAATCCAATACTACACCTTCACCTATACTTACGGTTCAGGTGAGTTCTATACAGGCTATGGGTATGCCGCTTCGGGGTTCACTGCAAACACAACCATTACTTCAAGCACAATCACAGGCATTGTAGGTAGTTACTATATTGAAAACGTCTTTAATATTGAGGACACTGCGACCGATAATATTAAAGTGGGGGACGTCTATGTCAAATCTTACTACGATGCGAATGGTGCACTTGATGACACCATCGTCAACGCTTTAGGCGAAAGAGGCTTAGGCAGTGAGCGCGGCAATGTATTCTCTAAAACAACAGGCGCTGCGGACGCATTCGATGCCTTCTCCCAAGCGACTATCAGTGCATCGACTTCGACTAAAGAACTCTACTACTTTCACTACGAATATGTGGCAGCTAGTGGTAGCAATGATACCTATTACGGTTACGGTTACGCTACTGCAGGCACTTACACCGTCAATCAAACACTGACGCGTACCAATGAATTAGGGGTCACAGGGCGTTACACCATTGACGCAAAATATTCTTCTGACGTCGGTAACGTGGGCGAAGTGTTCGTCACTAATTATTACGATGCGGATAATGCGGGTTGGAATACGACAGTTGAAGGCACAGGCTCAACGGGGTTAGGCTCTGAAGAAGGTAATGTTCGCAATGCGTTAACTGGAAAAGCTGCTGATAGCTTTAGTAATTACTATGAAGCTGACGTAATAACAAGCGCTGGAACTCTTCAGGAATTCTACTATCACTTTACCTATTCCTCAGGGGATACTTATTACGGTTACGGCACTGCTGCCGCAGGGACTTATGCAGTGGGTAATATCACAGATGCTCAAGCTACCGCCATTAAAGGTGAGGCAGGTACTTACACCATTGATGCTATTTATGGCACTACCTTTGGCGTGGCAGGTGAGGTTTATGTAACGAGCTATAACGATACTGATGGTGCGGGTTGGAATACTTCTGTTACTGGCTCTGGCACGTTGGGCCTTGGTAGTGAAAAAGGCAGCATCTCAAATTACGTGGGTTCAAAATTAGATAACTTTAATCCGGGTGATGATGCAACGCTTTCAGGAACTACCACATTGCAGACTTACTACTTCCACTTCACTTATGATACGGGGGGTGATATTTATTATGGTTACGGTACAGCCGCCGCAAATACTTACACGGTAGGCAACGTCAGCGGAGCCTCTATTGTTGGGGAAAAAGGGACTTATACCATTGATGCCGTCTATGACTCATACGATGGTACTTTAGGTGAAGTGCAAGTCTACTCTTACTATGATGCGGGCGGTCTAGGTTGGAACAATACGGTTAAGGCGAGTTCAAAAACAGGTTTAGGTTCTGAATCCGGAGCAATCTTTGATTACAATGGCGACTCAGATGGTTTTGATGCGGCGAACGACGCTACCATTTCAACTATTACCAATTCTGGTTCTGCATTACAACTTTATTATTATCACTTTACTTATGACACAGGCGACACCTATTACGGTTACGGTTATTTAAGTTACACCACTGCTACAGGTGACAGTTCAAGTCCTTACACGTCAGGACAGACACTCGCTTCAGTGACCGGTGCCAAAGGCACTTACACCATTGACTGGGTGTATGACACCACTTATGGTACGGCCGGTGAAGTGCAAGTGTATTCTTATTACGATGCAGATACGGGTGGTATTGGTTGGAACAACACGGTGAGTGGTTCAGGTAAAACAGGCCTTGGTTCTGAATCAGGCACCATCACTAACTATAAAGAAAAGAGCACAGGCTTCACCACTGACACTGAAGCTGACTTTATTGCGACAGCGATTACGAATGTTGCCTTAACAAGTAATGTTGCGACCATCACCACATCGACTGCGCATGGTTATAAAACAGGTGACCGCGTCACAGTCGACGCAATTAATAATACATTTGATGGTACTTACACCATCACAGGTGCACCGACTACAACAACATTTACTTATGCTAAAACCGCAGATAATGTTACAAGCATTGCAGAAACAGGCGGCACAGTGGCCGATCCAACTTTAAAACTTTATTACTTCCACTTTACTTACACCACAGGCGACACTTATTACGGTTACGGTTATACCGACAGCGCTTACACGTCAGGACAGACACTCGCTTCAGTGACGGGTGCCAAAGGCACCTACACGATTGACTGGGTGTATGACACCACTTATGGTACGGCCGGTGAAGTGAATATCTATTCCTACTACGATGCAGATACGGGTGGTGTTGGTTGGGATAACACGGTGAGTGGTTCGGGTAAAACAGGTTTAGGTTCTGAAGAAGGTACCATCACTAATTTTAGTAGTAAGAGTACAGGCTTTACGACAGCGTCTGAAGCTGACTTTGTGGCAGCAGATGCGAATGCCACAACCGCATTACAACTTTATTATTATCACTTTACTTACACGTCAGGCGACACCTATTACGGTTACGGTTATTTAAGTTACACCACTGCTACAGGTGACAGTTCAAGTCCTTACACGTCAGGACAGACACTCGCTTCAGTGACCGGTGCCAAAGGCACTTACACCATTGACTGGGTGTATGACACCACTTATGGTACGGCCGGTGAAGTG
>ENA-OUVC01001151-OUVC01001151.1-marine-metagenome-genome-assembly--contig:-NODE-1151-length-16028-cov-4.171463_pt1 | contig 16028 bp, 8 predicted proteins | sample MGYA00248622_ERZ508571 | MGnify/ENA primary metagenome ERZ508571 (study PRJEB26236, sample SAMN06267175) | marine metagenome | isolation source: Columbia River Estuary | place: USA:Columbia River Estuary... | reverse complement strand
AAATAATCTTCGGCGGTTTTCTTCATTTTCTGAAGTACCATGGCGCTGATTTCTTGGGGGGTGTAATTGCGATCACCAATCTTTACACGTGGGGTGTCGTTGTCGCCCTTTACCACTTCGTAAGGTACGCGTCCAATTTCCACAGTCATGTTTGAGAATTTCTCACCCATGAAACGCTTGATGGATTGTACGGTGTGTTGGGGGTTTGTGATGGCCTGACGTTTGGCGGAGTCTCCAACCTTGCGTTCGCCATTTCCATTGTCCATAAATGCTACAATAGAGGGGGTAGTTCTGCGTCCTTCACTGTTCGCAATGACTACGGGTTCGTTGCCTTCCAATACGGATACGCAACTGTTTGTAGTTCCTAAATCAATTCCAATTATTTTGCTCATTGTCTTGGTATTCTTTGCCACTTGTTAGCAATCTGTGTACCAAGCAAACTTTACTGGACTTGGTATGTCGTTCTGTCAGAAATCGTGACAAAATGTATATTTTTGATGATTCTATACGATGAAAACTGTCGTTTTTGCTTTTTGCTCGATGGTATTTCCTATCAAACAACGCATGACGTGGTCTACTTGTTTCCAAAGAAGTTAACATTTGATTGATGTTTATTCAATACTAACAACACAAGAATTGTGATTCTTTGGAGTATGTATATTCCGGTAAAAAAGATTTTCAATTTCGCTTGTTTTATGATGCTTGCCAGCGGGATTTCGGCCCAAGTAGAATACGAAGTTCCAGGTAGGTTGGACTATTGTAAGATCAACGAAAATGGGATTTCCGTTTTACCAAGCGGAAGATTTGTATCGCCGGTGGGTGAGAAAATCAGAGTGCATCGTGCACCTTATGGATTGGCGGTAAGCAATGACGGTAAGTTTGCAGTGGTTTTGCATAGCGGTGCAGTAACGTTGGTTGAGATGTCGACATCGTCGAGTAACGCAAGTCGTTTTCCAGAATTTGATGGTAAAGGCATTGATATCATCAAAGGGGCATCGTTTGTTGGTGCGAGTTTTTCAAATAATAATCGGGTGGTTTATTTGAGCGGGGGCGACAAAGGGAAAATTTGGATGTTCGATGTGATTTTGAAGAGAGTGATTGATAGTGTTGATGTAAATCAGTTTCATCCGGAGGCTCCCAAAGAGGCTTTTGTGACGGATATTTTGGTGGACGATGTGAACGATGATTTGTGGGTTTTGGATCGCGCATGGTTTCAGTTGTATCGCATCGGATTAAAGGACAAAAAGTTGAAGGCGATGATTCCTACTGGACGCATTCCTTTTGGACTTTCGCTTTCGGCCAAGAATCATAAATTACTTGTGGCCAACGTGGGAATGTATGCTTACCCTGTTGTTCCTGGGGTTAATGAAGTTACTAAGGATTCCTTTTTGTTGCATTTTCCTGCCTACGGCGCCCATTCAAAAGAGTCCATCGAAGGGGTTGAAAGAGAGGGTCGTTTTATTCCAGGTTTGGGCGATCCCAATGCGGATGAGTCTATGTCGGTTTGGATTGTCAATACCGAAACAAATACAGTTACGAACAAAATCAAAACCGGCGCTGCGATTGGCGAGTTTATAGAAGATTTGGAAGTGGTTGGCGGATCTCATCCCAATAGTATTGTATGTGATGATCGATATGCCTATGTGTCTCAGACAGGGAGCGACGATATTGCTGTGATTGATTTGAAGAAATCGCGACTGCAAAAATCTTGGCCTATTCGCACATCCTCGATTTTGGATAATACCAAAGGTTACATGCCTTACGGGTTAGATATTGACCGTAAAAATGGTCGGTTGTATGTCGCCCTGTTGGGTTACAATGCCGTAGCTGCCTTGGATTTGAAATCGGGAAAAAATTTGGGGATGATTCCAGCGGGTTGGGGCGCAACGCGTGTGAAATGTAATCCGTTAACCCAAGAATTGCTGATTACTTCAGCGAGGGGATATGGCGCAGGACCTAATGGCGGTGTAGGTTTTAAAGCGCCACCACAAGGTACATATATTGGTGATATACAATTGGGTTTGTTGCAAAGGGTGGCTATTCCAACACTCGATGATTTGGCTGCTGGACGTAAATCGACTTTGGATTATACCATGAAACCTTTGGTGCGAGATTCTGCAATTTCTGCAATTTTTGGACCCAATTCACCCATCAAACATATCGTTTACATCACCAAGGAAAATCGTACTTACGATGAAGTTTTTGGTCAGCTCTCGGGCGGTTTAGGCGATTCTAGTTTGAGTCGTTTTGGTGTGAACTGCGAATACACCTTGGAGGGTCAGTTGAAGATGATTCACAACGATCAGCAGTGGAAATACAATGCGGATTCCATTCAGAAAGACAGCATCAGACAAATGATGAAGGGGTTGAAAGTGACACCAAATCATCAAAAGATTGCCAAGCAGTTTTCGTATTCTGATAATTTTTATTGCGATAGTGATGCGTCGATTCACGGACACCACTGGATGTTGGGAACCATGCCCAATGAATATGTAGAAACCAATGCTGCCAATGCGGGTGACTTTATGACATTGTCTAAGTCGCCAGGACGCAGAATGCCGAGGACCACGGGCGCCATGGACCCCGAGGATTACAACCAAGTGGGAGGATTTTGGGAAGCCATCAAACGATCAAAAAAGAGCATTTATAATTTTGGGGAGGCCAATGAATATTCTGGCGTTCGCGAAGAGTGGTTCGATACATTAAATGGAACGGGTATGTCGGTTGTATTCCCAATGCCAGCAGCCATTTATAACGAAACGTCAAGGAATTATGCGGGTTACAATACCAGTATTCCTGATCAATTTAGAGTGGAGCAGTTCGAAACTGAATTTACTGAAAAATGGTTGAAGGGCAGCGATACAATGCCAAATGTGATTACGATTCAATTGCCAAACGACCATACGAGTCAGCCAAGGCCCAAAGATGGTTATCCTTATGTTCACAGTTATGTGGCCGACAATGATTTGGGTTTGGGTAGAATGTTGCATTTTTTATCGCATACGCCTTATTGGAAGAATATGTTGGTGATAGTTACCGAGGATGATCCACAGGGTGGGGTTGATCACATCGATGCGCATCGCAGTGTTTTGATGATGGCAGGGCCCTACGTGAAAAAGGGTTATGTATCGCATACGCATGCCAACTTTGGTTCAATCATCCGTACGATGTATGCTTTGATGGGGATTCCGGCTGTCAATCATTTTGATGCGACAGGAACGTTGTTGGCGGATTGGTTTACACAGTCGCCCGATTATACTCCCTACGAATTATTGCGCTCAGATTTAAGGGTATTTAATCCTGACGATGCAATGCAGAGATACAACAGAACCGTTCCTTGGCGCGAAGTGAAAATGTCGTCTCCGATGGATGAAGAATCAGATCAAAAAAAGCAATTTTATGAAAATCATAAGTAAAAAAGTCCTTGTATCCGCCGTATTTATACTGGCCACACTTTCAGCGTTTTCACAGACTGCTGATTTAACCAATGGTTGGAAGCTGAGCCCCTTGGGTCGGAGGATATCGTTGGGTGATCTTCCAATGCACATGATAATTGATCCCTCAGGGAAATTCGGCGTGGTAGCCAATGCGGGTCAGAGCGACCAGTCGTTGATGGTGATTGATTTGGCTACTGAAAAGGTGGTTGACAGTATGCCGGTGAAGATGACATTTTACGGGATGACCTTTAATAAGTTGGGTACAGAGTTGTATTCATCGGGTGGGAACATGAATTATATTGGTCATTATGGGTTTAATCAAGGCAAACTAAAATGGATCGATAGCATCGGGATCAAAGAGGCTTGGCCAGAGAAAGTATCGCCTACGGGTATGGTGATGGGTGAGGACGATAAGTCGTTGTTTTTTGCAACCAAGGAAGATTCGAATTTGTATCAGGTGAATGTTTTAACTGGAGCAGTAATGGGTAAATGGCATCTCCCTTCTGAGGGCTATTGCGTTGTAAAAGATAATTTGGGTAGAATATTTGTAAGTCATTGGGGCGATATGTCGGTTGGTGTTTTCGATACCAAGTCATTGAAATGGATTACGAAAATTCCGGTGGGCGACAATCCAACTGAAATGATTTTGGATAAAAAGCAAAAGCGGTTGTTTGTGGCTTGTGCTGACGATAATACGGTTCACATCCTAAATACTGAGACTTTGGCGGTGGAAGAGGTGTTGAATGTGGGGATTTATCAAACCAAACTTACGGGAAGCGGAACAAATTCGTTGGCTTTAATGAAAGGGGATAAGCAGTTGTTGATTGCGAATGCCGATAACAATGCATTGGCTGTTTTTGATGTTTCTAAACGAGGCAGCAGCGCGGGTTTGGGCTTTGTGCCAACAGGATGGTATCCAACGCAAGTGAGGGTGGTGAAAGACAAAGTTTGGGTTTGTAACGGGAAGGGTTTTACATCATTGGCTAATCCCAAAGGTCCAAATCCAATAGAGCGCAAGACGCAGACTGAATATCAGAAAGGGCAGAAGGGAAAGGAAAAAGTGCAATACATTGGGGGTTTGTTTAGGGGCGGAATGACGGTTTTTTCGATTTCGGAAATAACAGATGCAAACAAATTGACTTTACATACGCAGCAGGTGTATTCGAATTCGCCTTACAGCGCTGACTCGGAAAATAGAACGGGAATTCCCGCAAACCATCCAATTCCTAGCAAATTGGGTGATACATCTCCTATCAAACATGTGTTTTACATCATCAAAGAAAATCGTACGTACGATCAAGTATTGGCGGATATGGAAGGTGGCGATGGCGATACAAGTCTTTTGTTATTTGGTGCTAACATTACGCCGAATCAGCATAAATTATGCAAGGAATTTGTGTTATTGGATCATTTTTATGTGGAAGCCGAAGTGAGTGCTGATGGTCACAATTGGAGCACCGCGGCCTATGCAAACGATTATACCGAGAAAACCTGGCCAACGAGTTATGGCGGTCGTGGTGGTGAGTATGTTTATGAAGGGCAGGCGTCTGTGGCTCATCCACAAAAAGGTTTTATCTGGGATCATGCTGCGCAAGCGGGTAAAAGTTATAGGACATACGGGGAGTTCGCCGACAATTACAAAGCCAATATCAAATCATTGCAAGGACATTTTTGTCAATCCTACACTTCTTGGGACGAGAATGTCCGCGATACAACAAGATTTGGTCAGTGGAAACACGATTTTGATTCTTTATTGAATATCGGTCAGGTGCCACAGTTAAATACACTGCGGTTTATCAACGACCATACTGAGGGGGTTCGGAGAAATCGTCCTACGCCTTTTGCTCACGTGGCCGACAACGATTTAGCGGTTGGAATGTTCGTTGATTACTTATCGAAATCCAAGATTTGGGAAAGCAGTGTGGTCTTTATTTTGGAGGATGATGCACAGAACGGTCCCGATCACGTGGATGCGCATCGCTCAACTGCCTATGTTGCTGGAGGTTTGGTGAAAAACGGATTTATTGATCATACCCATTATTCAACCAGTTCGATGTTACGCACGATGGAATTGATTTTGGGAATGTCGCCCATGAGTCAGTACGATGCTTCTGCTGAACCCATGTGGCGTTGTTTTCAGGATTCTATGGTGCATCCTACGTTTGATGCAGTTCCTGCTTTGGTTGATTTGTCGGAGAAGAATGTGCGCGACAATCGCAGGTCGACATCTTATTTGATGGATCAAAGCGAGGGTTTGGATTTGAGCAAAGAGGATAGAGCCAATGAGCAGTTAATGAACGAGGTGCTTTGGAAGTATGTAAAAGGCGAAAAGTCAAAGCTGCCAGTACTTCGCCGGGCATCTTGGGTGAGGTCGATTGACGCTGACTAAAACGTGTGATTTAATCATTGTGAGCTTTAACAAAGTAGGGATAAAATGAAAAGGCACATTGTTGTTCTCGCATTTCAATTTCTACTTTTATGCAGCGTTTGTGGTAAAGTTGGGTATCCAACGGATAGAATTTCTTTGCATGTCATCGACACTGGTTCCATTGAGCGAATTTCGGTTGTAAATATTGATGCGGCCCTTTTGAGAAAGGTGTCATGGGAAAATCAGCCGTACCGGACGATTGTAAAAACGAATACTCATTCTGTAGGGGGGAATACCCGAACCGTCCCAGAAATGCTGTCGTACGAGACAGGGGTGATGGTTCAAAAAACAAATCATGGAGGCGGTTCTCCGTCTCTTCGCGGGTTACATGGCAATCAAACATTGATGATGGTGGATGGAATCCGTTTAAATAATTCGATTTTTCGTTATGGTCCCAATCAGTATTTAAATACGGTTGATGCGTTTGCGGTAGACCAACTTGATGTACTTTTCGGAAGCGGTTCTATTCAGTATGGGTCTGATGCGATGGGGGGTGTTATTGCGGCCAAGTTTCACGAACCTGAATTTGTAAAATGTAACCAATGGGTCCCAAAAGTTTTTTTTAGGACTACAACGGGAAACCAAGAATATTCGATGCGTAGTTCTGTAGATCGTTGTTTTGGGCAGAACGCGATTACGGCGGGCATAACGATGAGGCAATTTGGCGATGTATTGGCTGGCGGTGATTTGAAGTATCAGAGACCTTCGGGTTATAAGGAGTTTGATGTGGATGTGAAATTCGTTCATAAGGATAAATTGGGTAAATGGGTCGCGGCCCATCAATCGAACAATCAAGTTGATGTGCCGATTTTTCATCGAGTGGCGTTGGAGAATTATAAATTTTACAATACCACATTGCAAGCAAGGACGTTAACGTATTTAAAGCGCAGTCTTGTATTCTCTGGTAAATTGTTTGATGAAATAGAATTGATGGCGGGTAGGCAAAATCAACATGAGCATAGAGAATTTCAGAAGAACAATTCAAATTTATTGAGGACAGAGAGGGATTCAGTGAATACGTATTTCTTTACTACAAAGTTTTACGGGAAATTGCATAATCGTTGGCAGTGGGTTTTGGGGACGGATTTTTATTTCGACAAAGTGAATTCTGCGCGAACGGATGCGGATGTGGCACTGGGCACGTTAAAACAAATCCGGGGTTTGTATCCTAATGGGTCCACTCAGATGCAAAATTCTGCCTTTGGGTACATAACAAAAACGGGTGATAGGGGTCTTGTTCGCCTTGGGGGCCGTTACAATTACACTCAAATTACACTACAAACACTGGAAACGGGAAATGTGCAATATCAAAAAGGGGCATTTGTTGCAGATGGCGCGGGGTCGTTGAAAGTGACGAAAAAACTGCATTTGTATGGAAATGTTGGTACGGGTTTTAGAAGTCCAAACATCGACGATATGGGTACTTTGGGTATTGTTGATTTTCGTTTTGAAACGCCTCAATATGGCTTATTGCCTGAATATAGTTTTAATAAAGAATTGGGGTTGAAATACAAGAGTGCCAAATCCCAATTCAATGTATGTGTATTTCACAATGCAATGTCGGGCTTGATTTCACGCATTAAAGCAGGGTCAGACAGTATGCAGGGTTATCCGGTGTATCAAAAGCAGAATGTGGGATCATCGTTAATTTATGGAGCGGAATTGGATTGGAATCACGAGTTTGGTGGGCATTGGGTGTTTAGTGGCGGTGGATCATTGATAGTGGGGGATAATATCACGGGAAACGAACCAATGCGTAGGATTCCGCCGGCCATGTGTAATGCCGTTTTGCGATACAAGTTAAACGGTAGCGTTTCATTTTCGATGAATATTATTGGCGCCAGAGCTCAATTAAGATTAGCCAAGGGAGATATTCAGGATAATCGAATTGGACCCGCCGGAACGCCGGGGTATTTTACCGGGGATTTGCGCTGTGAAATGAATTTCAAACGGGCAACGGTAGATATCGCCATATTAAATTTACGCAACCAACGTTATAAAACTCATGGCTCTGGGATTTATAGTATGGGCAGGGCTGTTCAATTGCTTATTGGAATTAAGTAGTATTTATTGAATGGCACTGATTTGAATTAGGGATTCAAGTCGGATTACTAGTCACAATTGATGCGAAAATTAAATGCGTGTTCTGATGCAGTTTCTATAATGTTGCGCAAATATGTCCTAAAAATTCTCACTACATCAGCCGTAATATTTATGTAGGGATTTAATAATTTACGTTATTTTTTCATAACAAATTGAAGATATTGAGGTGAAGTAATAGTGTGTTTTTTGTTCCGAAAAATCGACAAAAGACAATGAAAAAAAGATTAATTCAATTGGTGAAGTTAGGAAGTGCTATGGCGGTGATTACTGCTATGCTATTCCCAGCTTCTGTGTTGGCTCAGACTGAGTCCGACACCGTCAGTGTAGAAGAAGTGGTAGTTACCGCCTTGGGTATCAAAAAGGAAAAGAAAAAGTTGGGTTATGCCGTGCAAGAAATTCAGGGCGCTGACTTGATCAAAGCACGTGAACCAAACGTAGTAAACAGTTTGGTAGGTCGTGTAGCAGGTTTAACTATCGGACAAAGTGCAGAATTGTTGGGTACACCAGCGATTGTGTTGCGTGGTAGTGATCCTCGTCGCGGACAAAGTGTATTGTTCGTTGTGGATGGTATTCCAATTAACTCAGATGCTTACAACTTGGGTCCAGACGACATCGAAAAAGTAACGGTGTTGAAAGGTCCAGCTGCTGCGGCGTTGTATGGATATCGCGGACAGAATGGTGCCATCGTAATTACTACTAAGAAAGGTAGCAAGCGTGGTATTCAGGTTGAAGTGAATTCTAGTAACATGGTAGAGAGTGGTTTCTTGACTATTCCTAAGGTGCAAGATCTTTATGGTCCTGGCGATCACGGTAAATATTCATTTGTAGACGGTAAAGGTGCCGGTTTGAATGATGGTGACTATGATGTTTGGGGTCCAAAATTTGAAGGTCAGATGATTCAACAGTACGATGGTTTGAAGCCTTGGACTGCGCGTGGTGCAAACAACTTAGAGCGTTTCTTGCGCAATGGTGTTGTGAGTAGCAACAACGTAAGTATCGCCAATTCTTCGGAAAAGATGGATGTTCGTTTTTCTTACACAAACATGCATCAGCAAGGTATCGTACCAAACACAGAATTGAATAGCAATACGTTTAATATTAGCAATACAGTTCGTTTTAACGACAAATTGCGTTTGGATGCGAACATCAACTATAACAGACAATCAACTCCTAACATCAATGACGTGGCTTACGGTCCAAACTCATTGATCTACAACATGACAATTTGGGGTGGTGCTGACTGGGATGTTATGGCGGATGATATTCGTGGAATTTGGCAGCCAGGAAAAGAGGGTGTTCAGAGCGTATATGCTGAATATCAGCGTTACCACAACCCTTGGTTCGTTGCTGAAAAATGGTTGCGTGGTCACTACAAAAATGATGTTTATGGATACGCTTCTTTGAATTATCAATTGGCTCCTTCTTTGAGCTTGATGGCTCGTTCATCTGTAACTGCTTACGATTTGTTGCGTACTGAGAAAATGCCTTTTTCTGCTCACCCTTATGGTCGTGAAGAAGGTCGTGGTGATTACAGAGAAGACAGAAGAGCGATGTATGAGTCAAACAACGAATTCATGTTGAACTTTGATAAAGACGTGAAGAAAACCAACGTGCACGTTTCTGCCGGTGGTAACCGTCGTGACTTCCAATACAACAGTTCTTTTGTAACTACAGATTATTTAAACGTACCTGAGGTTTATAACTTCAGTAACTCAGCAAACCCAGTGAAGGCTAGCAATTTCGCTTCTTCAATGGCGGTTAATTCATTGTTTGCATTGGCTGATATCGGTGGTAAAGGTTACAATGTGAATTTGGGTGCTCGTATGGACCAAATTTCAACTATGCCTGCAGGTAGCAACAGCTATGTTTATCCTTCTGCTAGTTTGGCGTTTATCCCAACTGACTTCATGAAGAAAAACAACACATTGAATTTCTTGAAGATTCGTGCTTCTTATGCTCAGGTTAAGGGTGGTTTGACAAGTCCAACCATTGGACCTGCTGGATATCCAATTGGTTATGGTGAGGCGTATTCGTCACCTTACGATGGTCCATCTTACACCAACTCTTCTGTTTATTCAACGCCTTTGTTGTATAACGGAAAGCCTTCTGCAAACTTTACAAATACAGTTTCAAACAGCAGTTTGAAGCCATTCCAACGTACAAACTACGAAGCGGGTTTTGAAGCTCGTTTGATGAAAAATCGTTTGGGCGTTGAGGGTACTTATTTCGTCTATAACGACGGTCCTGGTATCTATCAAAGAACTGTATCTGAAGCAACAGGTTATACCAATCAATTGGTGAATGGTATCGAAACACAGCGTAAAGGTTGGGAACTTTCTTTGAACGCTGATATCGTTAAGCCATCTAAAAAAGGAGGTCTTTCTTGGAACTCTTCAGCCAATTTGTCTCGCTATCGTGAATTCTTGACCAAAATCTATGGTGATGTAGATCGTATTTCTGCTAACTATTTTGTTTCTGCTAACTCTAGCAATAGATTCTTGAAAGTAGGTGATCGTATCGATGCATTGTATATGGGTTCTTTTGCTCGCACTTCTGATGGTCAATTGATCAACGATGCAGGTGGACGTCCTATCGTATTGCCAAAAGGTCAGCAACAAGGTTATTCTTTGCCTGATTTGGTATGGGGTTTCTTTAACAAAGTAGGCTACAAGAATGTAAGCATGTCGCTCCAATTTGACGGTCGCGTAGGTGGTCAGATTGTAAACCAAATCCAACGTCAAACTTACCGCGGTGGACGTAACATCGAAACGGTTCAAGATAACATCAAAGATGCAAACGGTTTGGGAATGGGCGATGCTCGTTACAATGATTATCAAGGTACTAAGTCATGGGTTGGTGAAGGTGTTGTAATTGCAAGTGGTACTCCAAAATACGATGCAACAACAGGCGAAATCACAAACATGAGTGAGTTGACCTTTAGCAAGAATACTACTGCTACTTATTTGCAAGATTACGTGAGCCGTTACTACGGACAGTATGAAGCCAATTTGATGAGCAAGTCATACATGAAATTGCGTGAGGTAACTGTTACATACCAAATGCCTTCTCAGTGGATGGGTAAAACTTTCAAATCTGCTACAGTTTCATTGGTTGCGCGTAACGTATTGTACTTCGCAAAAGGAAAAAATGATTTGGATTTGGATCAATTCCCAGGTATGATTGGTTATTCTGCTTTGCAAACGCCAACCATGCGTAGATACGGTATCAACATCAACTTGGTATTCTAATTTAAACGAAACAATTTAACACTATTAACATGAAAAAGAAGATATTTTTAGCAATAACAGCCTTGACATTGTTTGTTGTTCAGGCATGTAAAATGGATGGTTTGGACAAAGATCCTAACCGTGCAACGGTGGTAACTCCGGATCTAGTTCTTAACGGAATCTGCAATTCGATTTTTGTGGGCCCTTGGGGTAACTCAGCTCGCTTTTCTCAGTACAACTGCTGTAATTACAACTATTACGGTAATCAGGAATACAATTGGGGTGGTGCAAGTTTGCAGTATACCTTGTTGAAGAACGTGGTAAAAATGGAAGAAGAAGCCAAGCGTGTTGGTTACAAAGCAGTGAATCCTTATTCTGCAATGGCGAAATACCTCAAAGCCTCTATGTACTATGAAATGACGATGCTAGTGGGTGACTTGCCATTGACGGAAGCGTTGTCTCCAGATGTTACTTACACGCCAAAATACAATACCCAGAAAGAGGTGTTTGTTCAGGTGTTGAAGTGGTTGGATGAAGCGAATGCTGATATGGCAACATTGATCGCAGCAGGTGAGTCTACTGTGTCTGGTGATATCTATTTTGGTGGTAATTTGTTGGCTTGGCAAAAAGTAAACAATGCTTTCACTTTGAGAGTGTTGGTTGCCTTGAGCGCAAAAGAGTCTGATGCTGATTTAAATGTAAAAGGCAAATTTGCTAACATCATTTCTAACCCTACCAAATACCCATTGCCAACGTCTAATGCTGATGGTTTGCAATATGTATACAATAGCACGTTTAACAAATACCCAACAAATCCCGATAATTTCGGATTTGATGCTACGCGTTACAACATGTCTGCGACTACATTAAATACTTTGGCTTCTTTGAAAGATCCTAGAGCGATGTTGTTTGGTGAGCCTGCCGGTAACAAAATGAAAGCGGGTATTCAACCTACAGATTTCGCTGCTTTTGTTGGTGCGGAGTCTAGTATGGATTTGGCAGATATGAGTACTAAAGCAGGTATCGACAATGGTGCTGCTTACTTACCAGGTGAATTCAGTTTTTACAATAGAAAGCGTTATTACAGTACCTACACTGCGGAAAATACAGTTATGGTTGGGTATGCTGAAATGTGCTTTAACATTGCTGAAGCTGCAAACCGTGGTTGGGTTTCTTTGAATGCTAAAGATTGGTACGAAAAAGGTATCACTGCGAGTCACAGTTTCTATGGTATCGGAAACGGTCCTTTGGATGTTTATTTCTTTAAAGCGGGTGGTAAAGTAACCGACGGTGCTTCTTACAATAAATTCACAGTAAACTTTAATCAAACTGCATATTTGGCTCAGCCTTTGGTGAGCTATGCTGGTAACAATGCTCAAGGTTTGCAGCAAATTGTTGTTCAGAAGTACTTAGGATTTTTCCAAAACAGTGGTTGGGAAGGTTATTACAACTATCGCAGAACAGGTTTCCCAACTTTCTCTAAAGGAGGTCCTGGTACAGGCAATAGCGGTTTGATCCCAAGGCGTTTCCAATACCCATCTTCAGAGGTTACCAATAATAAAGCAAATTGGCAGTCAGCCTTGAACAATCAGTTTGGTGGCAAAGATGATATCAATGCTGACATGTGGATTTTAAAATAATTTTGAGTAGTTTACTTTTAGTATTAAAAATGGGGCGGGTTTACTCGCCCCTTTTTTTAGATGTAAAATCATGAAAAACGTAATTCAAGAAATCCAAGAGTTGTTTTTAACCAAGGGTTTGGATCAATATGGCGAAGATGTAACCCAGCAAGAACACGCCGTGCAGTGTTATATCCTTGCAGTAGAGCACAATGCCAGTTTGGAATTGCGTGTTGCTGCATTTTTACACGATGTTGGACATTTGATGTATAATCCAAAGGATGGTTTACACGTAGATATGAAGCATGAAGTGTTCGGTGCCAAATTACTATTGGATTGGGGTTTTGGTGAAAAAGTGTCGCAACTCGTGGCATCCCATGTTTGGGCAAAGCGATATTTGGTTTCAAACGAACCGTATTACATCAATCGCTTGTCGGCCGCTAGCCTCAAGAGCTTTCAGATGCAAGGTGGTTTAATGTCTGATGAAGAAAGTAGCGAAATGCGCAAGTCAGCTTATTTCACAGAGTGCCTAAATCTTCGTAGGTGGGATGATCAAGGCAAGCGCTTTGATTTGGATTCTCAAATCCCTGAACAAGTGTGGTCTGATTTAGAATTATGCTTGAGTACTAACCAATCAATTGATTGATTGTATCCTCTGCCATCCCAAAGCTTAGTGTCATTCCAGCGCCCCCAGGGCCATTTGCGACCCACACGTTCGGTTCAATTTCTTGAAGCCATTCGCTATCACCATTCTTTAATTTGAGATACTGACCTGTCCATCGCTGGGCAATCTTAAAATCAGGAATCTCTAGAACATCATTCAAATAATCCAATATCAAATCGTCAACGCTCTCCAATTGAAAAGGATCGTGGTGAATTCCGTAATCATGTGAGTCTCCAATAGTTAGCTGGTTGTGATAATTTTGGCTAATCAATAAATGAATACCGTGATAATGCTGTTTGGGGTAATTTTCCTTTACCCAATGCTCATAGATCGCAGATGAAGGGAGTTTCTCGTAGCTTTTATAATGTAGGAAGCTCAATCCGGCACAAATCGCTGGAATTGTGGCCGAAATACGCTCGCTTCTCAACATCTGTAAATGACTAATAGTAATAGGCGCAGCTTTAAACACAGAAGGGTAGAGCGTGTTTAATTCGTAACCATTGCAAATCACTATGATTTCGGCCTCGTAAGTTTTGTTTGTCGCCGTTCGGATTTTATTTGGCATCACCTCAATTACGGCGCAACCAAAATGAAATCGAATGGTTTGGGTTTCGGCTAAGTAATCTGGAATTCGGCGAATTGCTTCTCTTGCTTCTACGATGATTTCTGTGCCGCTGAAAATGGCTCCCAAAGTGTTTTTTTTATTTGCCAGGGGAAGGGTCGACAATGTTTGCTTTTTATCCAATAGTTGCAAACCTTCTCTTTTGAATGACTCACGTTCTAAGAATTCTTTTCCAAGCTCCAACTCCAGCGGATTTGAAAGCAACTGGATACTGCCCGTTTTTTTGTGCCAAATATTTGCAGCTTTACAGAGGTCGATCCAAATTTCTCTGCTCTTTATCGCTCGATTGTATAACTTTCCGATGGGCTGACCAACGGGCCAAACCATGCCAAAATTCCGGATAGAAGAGCCACTCGCTTTTTCTGATCTTTCAAAAACATCTACCGAATAGCCCCTTTCAGACAATGTTTTTGCATAGACAATCCCCATGATTCCCGCACCTACGATAATGGCTTTAGGCCGCAATGATGTTTTCATTTTTATTGGTCGACTTGTTGATTTGATATATAATAATTTGAGACAATGCGATGATCAAAATACTTCCAACGATGGTCAGTTTGTCAAATATTGAAACCCAATCAATAGATTTTGTTTTCCCTAACAATGCAACGGAGGTGATTGTTAACGAAAACAAATAACCCACTGAGTCTGCGATGTAAATTAGAAATCCCGAATTCCCATTGGTTCCGCTGAGGCCAATGATTCTATCCATCACGCTGATGTTTATCAGTATGTACCCAAGGTATAAGCCAGTGCCCGAAATTACTAGCAACGCAGGTAAGGAAATTAATTGAAGTTGAAATCCTATTACTGAAATCAAACAGATAAAACCTCCAATTGTGATGCAATAGGCTGTCAATTTTAATGATTTTGTATGGGATTTGATGAAGGAGAAAACCGGTACGATGCAGAGTAGCAGCAATGTTATCGGCAGTTCGATTTTTACAAATGATAGGGTGTTGTAAACCAAATACTGATTCAGTAATAATTGCGCCACCTAACAAGCCTGCGAAATCTAAACCCGCAATAGTGACAATGGGGACCAATGCTTGACGCATCACGTACCGTCGCAGAATGATTCTGGTTGTGAGACCTTTAGCAACTCCTAGCCGAACGAAATCTTCATTCATTGCTTCAAGCATCCCGTTGCGAGTGAGCCTCGTGTAGCTAGCGGCAGACAACACTGCTAGCACCAACCACGGGAGAATCATTGTCCTCAAGAACGTGGGGAAATTGACAAATGGAGACTCATACGCCGGGAACGGCAAAATGCCCAACCAAATCACCACAGAAAATAGAACAAGCAATCCAATGTAGAAAGTCGGAAGACTCACTCCGATTGAAGTGAATATAGAAGCTGCGCGGTCCTGCCACTTTCCCTTATGTAAAGCAGCGACAGCACCTGAACTAATGCCAATCAGCATCCACAACACAAAAGCACCAATAGACAGATACGCAGTCACAGGAAAAGTTTGTGCGATAAGCGTCGTGACACACTCGTGTTGACCGAAGGAATACCCCAGGGAAGGCGCTCCACAACTAAAGGCGGCCGCCCCAGTTCCATAATCACGCCCTGCGAAAATTCCTTTTAAGAACAGCCAGTACTGCTCCATCAAAGATTTGTCATAACCCAATCGAATTCTGTTTGCCGCAATGACATCGGGTTTGCAATTCTTTCCGCACGTTAACGCTGCTGGATCAGACGGCAACATCGCAAAAAGCATGTATGTAAAAAAAGAGACTGCCAACAGAAGAAGGACGGCGAAGAAAATCCTTCGCACTATAAACATGAACATAAGACCCCTCTCACCTTAATTCTTATAACGACACCAATAGCAAAGGGGGCACCGACCAAAGCCGATACCCCCTTCACAAGGTCTAATACTTACGACTTAACGTAAAGATCTCCGTAGTTGAATGCGCCGAAT
>ENA-OUVC01001150-OUVC01001150.1-marine-metagenome-genome-assembly--contig:-NODE-1150-length-16030-cov-3.939949_pt1 | contig 16030 bp, 11 predicted proteins | sample MGYA00248622_ERZ508571 | MGnify/ENA primary metagenome ERZ508571 (study PRJEB26236, sample SAMN06267175) | marine metagenome | isolation source: Columbia River Estuary | place: USA:Columbia River... | reverse complement strand
CAAGCCGGTGGCCGTGCTCGTGTTTGGAAGAAAGATGGTTTCACCTTTGATATGGGACCAAGTTGGTATTGGATGCCCGATGTATTTGAGAATTATTTTGCGCTTTTTGGCAAAAAAGTGAGTGATTTTTATGAACTCAAACGCCTAGATCCAGGCTATCGGGTATACTTTGGCAAAAATGATATTTTAGATATTCCGGCCAATATGGAAGCGCTTGAAGCTAGTTTTGAAGCCTTAGAGCCCGGAAGTACCGCACATTTACGCCACTTTTTAGCACAAGCCGCCTATAAATACCAAGTGGGTATGGGCGAATATGTTTTTCGTCCCTCTTTATCCATTACCGAATTTATTGATTGGCGATTGATTCGCGAAAGTATTGGTTTGCAAATGTTTAGTAGCATGAGCAGCCATGTACGCAAACATTTTAAGCACCCGAAAATTAGAAAAGTGTTGGAGTTTCCGGTACTCTTTTTAGGCGCCACTCCGCAAAATACGCCCGCCATGTACAGCATGATGAATTATGCCGATTTGGTAATGGGAACCTGGTACCCGCAAAATGGCATGAACGAAATTATTAAAGCCATGGTGCAGGTAGCCGAAGAGGCTGGCGTAAAAATTCATCTAAATACAGAAGTAAAACACATAAAAACCGAAAATAAGCAAGCCCTTGGTGTAGAAACCAATCAGGGTTTTTTTGAAGCCGATGCCGTGGTAGCTGCTGCTGATTACGAGCACGTGGACCAAAAACTAACCACTAAAAATTTACGTAACTATTCCGAAAATTATTGGGAAAATAGAACCATGTCGCCCTCTAGCCTATTATTTTATGTAGGACTTACTAAAAAAATTAAGGACGTAGAGCATCATAATTTGTTTTTCGACGAAGATTTTGAGTTGCATGCCAAAGAAATTTATAGCGACCCGAAATGGCCTAGCAAACCGCTATTTTATGCTTCCTGTCCGTCTAAAACCGATGCTACGGTTGCCCCAGAAGGTATGGAAAATTTATTTTTCTTAATGCCTTTGGCACCTGGACTAAGCGATAGCGAAGAACTAAGAGAAAAATATTTTGATATAATGATTGACCGCTTTGAACAAGTTACCGGCCAAACGATTAAAGAACATATTTGCGTAAAACGCAGCTATGCCATGAACGATTTTGAAAGTGATTACCATTCGTTTAAGGGCAATGCCTATGGTTTGGCCAATACCTTGGCGCAAACGGCTTTCTTTAAACCGAGCATGCGTTCTAAGAAAATAAAGAATTTGTTTTTTACGGGACAGTTAACCGTGCCGGGGCCTGGTGTACCGCCGTCAATTATTTCTGGGCAGGTAGTAAGCACCTTGGTGGATAAACACCTTCAGCAGGCTAAATAACGTTTACTTCTCGTTCTAAGCGAAGGCCAAAACGTTCGAAAACGCTGGCTATAATTTGTTCAGAAAAGGCAAACACTTCCGAACCGCTGGCACCGCCGTGGTTTACCAAAACCAGAGCTTGGTTTTTCCACGTGCCGGTATGCCCTACCACTTTGCCTTTCCATCCGCATTGTTCAATAAGCCAGCCAGCAGCCAGTTTTACCTGCCCATTGGCAGCGGGGTAATGCACCACTTCAGGAAAAGAAGCCTGTACTCTTTCGAATTCAGTAGCCAAAATAATGGGGTTTTTGAAGAAACTACCAGCATTGCCAATGGTACTCGGGTCTGGTAATTTACTTACTCGAATAGCCGAAACCACTTCCGAAACATCTTTAATGGTAGGTTTATTTATACCTCTGTGTTTCAATTCTTCTTGTATGGCCCCATAACTGGTGCGAATGGTGGGCACCAAACTCAAGCGAAAAGAAACTTCGGTAACTATATATTGGTCTTTACGTGCTTGTTTAAAAATGCTTTCACGGTACGAAAAGCCACAATCGGCTTTGGTAAAAGTTTTAAAGCTGCCGGTAGCCAATTCAAAAACTCGGCACGACTCAAAAATGGTTTCTAGCTCTACGCCATAAGCGCCAATATTTTGCACCGGCGATGCGCCCACGCTACCCGGAATGAGGCTTAGATTTTCCATGCCTGCAAAGTCTTTTTTTACTGCATACTGCACCAGGTCGTTCCAAACTTCGCCAGCAGCGGCTTTCAATAGCACCGAATCTCCAACAATGGTTTCGCTGATGCCTTTATTGGCCATCCAAATTACCAAACCATCAAAATTTTGTGTAAAAAGCATGTTGCTACCACCGCCCAAAACCAATTTAGGTAGAGGTTTTATCCACTCTTGAGCAAATAAGTCAACCAAATCGGATTCCTGCTCAATGGCTACAAACCAACGAGCTTGGGCAGCAACACCAAAGGTGTTATGCGATTTTAAGGAATAGTTTTCTTGAATGTGCACCAGGTAAAGCTATGATTTTTTGAAGTATTTTTTGGAAGCCATTAACAAACCGAATTCTTCCGAGGGATTTTTCTGGATAGATTTATGATGTATTTTATGCGCTCGGCGAATACCCAAGAGATAACGATTGGAGGTTTTAAAACTTTTAAATCGGTTATGAATAAACCAATCGTGAAAAATAAAATAAATGATTCCGTACAACGAAATACCGGCTCCTAGCCAAAATAGCAAGCCCATTTGTTCTCTATCTATAACCAAAAGCAGGAATGCTGTGGCGCCAAATAGCAAACTAAACACATCGTTCCATTCAAAAAAACCACTGCGTTCTTGGTGATGGCTTTTATGGATAAACCACAAGGGGCCGTGGAATAAAAATTTATGCATAGCCCAGGATATACACTCCATAGCCAGAAGTGTGGCTAGCACTATTCCGATAGCTTGCAAAAAGCCCATTAAATATGAATAGCTCTATTATCGGTGGCAGCCATGGCTGCTTCTTTAAAGGCCTCGGTGAAGGTAGGATGCGCATGGCAGATGCGGGCAATATCTTCCGCAGAAGCACGAAACTCCATGGCCACAACCGCTTCGGCAATAACATCTGCTACTCTAGGGCCAATCATGTGCACGCCTAAGATTTCATCAGTGGTTGCATCGGCCAATACTTTTACCAATCCATCGGTATCCATACTGGCACGGGCTCTGCCGCTGGCTTTAAACGGAAACGATCCGCTTTTGTATTGCACCCCTTTTTCTTTTAATTGTTCTTCGGTATAGCCTACGCTTGCTACCTCGGGCCACGTATACACTACACCCGGAATTAAGTTGTAGTTGATATGCGGTTTTTGTCCGGCAATGCGCTCGGCTACAAACGTGCCTTCATCTTCTGCTTTGTGCGCCAACATGGCACCACGCACCACATCGCCAATAGCATAAATACCCGGAACGGTGGTTTCTAAATGCTCGTTAACCGGAATTTTCTTGCCACGTTCGTCAACCGTAATGCCTAGTTTATCTAAACCTAAACCTTCGGTATAGGCTGTACGGCCAACGGCCACTAAGCAATAATCGCCATCTAGGCTAATCGATTTACCCGAAGGATCGTTGGCAGTTACCGTTACTTTATTGCCCGAAACTTTGGCACCTGTTACTTTATGGCTCAACAAGAATTCCATGCCTATTTTCTTCAAGGATTTAAGCAATTCGGCACCCAGGGTTTTATCCATGGTGCCAATAATGGCATCCGAAAACTCAACTACGGTTACTTTAGCGCCTAAACGGGCGTAAACCGAACCAAGTTCTAACCCAATCACTCCACCCCCAATTAAAATTAAATGCTTGGGGACTTCGGTTAAATTCAAGGCCTCGGTAGAGGTGATGATGCGTTTTTTATCCACTTGAATAAAAGGCAACTCGGTGGGTTTTGAACCGGTAGCAATCACCACATTTTTAGCTGTAATTTGTTCAGTAGTTCCATCGGCTTTTTTGATGCTGATGGTATTTTTATCGATAAACGAACCCAAACCTTGATAGGCCGTTACTTTATTTTTCTTAAATAAATAGGTGATACCTGCCGTAGTTTGCTCCACTACTTCATTTTTGCGGGCAATCATTTGGGGCATATCTACTTTTAAATCTTTTAGCTTGATGCCATGCGTAGCAAAAGTATGCGATGCATTGTAATAATGCTCCGACGAATCTAAAAGTGCTTTTGATGGAATACAACCCACATTTAAACAGGTACCTCCAAAGGTGCTGTATTTTTCTACAATGGCGGTTTTTAAGCCCAATTGCGCACAACGAATGGCCGAAACATATCCTCCGGGTCCTCCTCCAACTACGATTACATCAAATTGCATACCTTTTTATTTTAATTGTATCCCAAAGTTAAGGATTACGCCGAATTTGAGAAATTAATAAGCCCTTAAACCCGTTTTTTTATCCAAGGCTTTTACTTAAAAAAAGTATCTTAGGGTAAATTTTAAAATATGAAACGTACCGTACTTATTCTTTGCTTACTAGCTGGCAGTGCACTAAGTGTTTTTGCACAGCTTAAATCAAGTCCTATTACACGTGCCGATTCTCTTAGGGGTAATTATGGGCCGCTAAAAAGTTGCTACGATATCAGTTATTATCATTTGGATATAAAACTCGACATCGATAATAAAGCCATTAGCGGTTCTAACGAAATTCAGTTTACCGCTACGCAGAATTTTAAACGTTTGCAGGTAGATTTATTTCAAGATTTGCTTATTGATAAAATTGTATACAAAGGAGCTAACGTCCCTTTTGAAAGAGAGTTTAATGCTGTTTTTGTAACCTTTCCTCAAGAAATTAAAAAAGGAAATCGCGAAAGCTTTACCGTATTTTACCACGGAAAACCTACCATTGCACGCAACCCACCTTGGGATGGCGGCTTTATTTTTAAGAAAGATACCGAAGGTAACCCTTGGGTAGCCGTAGCCTGCCAAGGTTTTGGCGCCAGCTCTTGGTGGCCAAACAAAGATCACCAAGCCGATGAAGTGGATAGCATGCTAATTAGCATGAGCGTACCCGATACCTTGCAAGATGTTTCTAATGGCCGTTTGCTAAGCACCGTTCCGCAAGCGGGTGGTTATATGCAATACAATTGGTTGGTAAAAAATCCCATTAACAATTATTCGGTAACGTTTAACGTGGGCAAGTTTGCTCATTTTAGCGATACTTTTCAAGGCGAAAAAGGCCCCCTAAGCCTCGATTTTTATGTATTGAAAGCCGATGAAGAAAAAGCAAAAAAACAATTTGCTGCCGATGTAAAACCCATGCTGCAATGTTTTGAGCATTGGTTTGGGCCCTACGCTTTTTATGAAGATGGCTATAAACTGGTACAATCGCCACACTTGGGTATGGAGCACCAAAGTGCCGTAGCCTACGGCAATAAATTCCTAAAAGGCTATTTAGGTCGCGATTTATCGGGTACCGGACTGGGCTTAACCTGGGATTATATCATCATCCACGAATCGGGCCACGAATGGTTTGGTAACAATGTAACCACTAAAGATATTGCCGATATGTGGGTTCATGAAGGTTTCACTACATACTCGGAAGGCTTATTTGTAGAATGCCAAGCCGGAAAAGAAGCAGGCGCTAAATACATTCACGGATTGCGTAAAAATATTGGCAATAAACGTCCGGTTATTGGACCTTATGACGTAAATCAGGAAGGTTCTGGCGATATGTACCCAAAAGGTGCCAACTTATTACAAACCCTACGTGCGGTAATAAATAACGATGACAAATGGTTGAGTATTTTGAGAGGCATTAATGCTACTTATGGCTTAAAAACCTGCACTACGCAAGAAATTGAAACTTATATTAGCAAACAGAGCAACCTAAAACTAGGCCCCGTTTTCGATCAGTATTTACGCCATACGGCTATACCCGTTTTAGAATATAGCATCAGCGGCGATAAACTTAGCTACCGTTGGGTAGCCGATGTTGCTGACTTCGCGATGCCTATTGATGTGCAAATAAATGCCGAAAAAAGCATGCGCATTTACCCAAGCACCAAAACAAAAACACTGAACATGAAGGGCTTAGATTCGACTACTTTTAAGGTAGATGATTTTCATTTTTATGTGTTCTCTAAAAAGATAAATTAAGCTATTCCAATATAAAATAGAATCATAAAAAAGGCGCCTTAAAAGCGCCTTTTTTGTTAGAGAATGTAGCCGAGTACCCAATAATTTTCGAGATAACTTATTTTCTGTTGTGCTTTATCAATAGCATTTCGTCCGGTAGTACGAATGTTCGATAAATTAGTCCAACCGGTTTTTAAACTGCCTTGGAAAAATAGATGTTTATTAAAAAACAATTTAGCGCCTGCTTTAGCTGAAATACCCCATCCCGCTACATTCCAATAATTATTTTGGCCTACTTCCAATAAACGTACATCGGTACGAGGCACCACTAAGCCTGCACCCAATCCGGTTTCCATAGCCAAATACATCTTGCCTTTTTTAGCATGCCAAGCGTCATCATAACGCTCCACTTCTATACTAGCATAGTTAAATCCGTCTGTATGTTCAAAGGTTAAGAAATCGGGATTTATGGTAAAATCGGCATTGTAATACCTACCACTATAAGCTGAGGCATCAATAGCCGGCTCCGAGATAGATGGTGCTATATTTCCAGTAATTTTTACTGTTTGTGATACATCAACCACATATTTCATGTGATCCCACCCCAAAGAAATTGAATAATTATCTTTAATAAAATATCCGAAGTGAAAATTAAACTGGGGGATTGATAATCTTGAAATATCGATATACGTAGCACTCAAAGGTGTTGGGCGATCGTGTGCTACCACATTTTTCAACGTAAAATCGTAGCCTTTACCATACAATCTTAAATCACTGTTAGCATAGCTAGAGAAATTATAGCCCCAATGGAAATAAAACTTACCCTTATTTGAATAATTTCTAGAGTTAACATTCTTAAAAATACTTTTAGACAAATTTAAGGTACTATCTGCTTTTGTTACAGCAGGGTTTTGCGCAAAAACAGTTGTGGCAACCATGCTTACTACAAGCAGAATTAAGTTTCTCATGATAGATTAGATTTCTAATAACATTCTAGCCGGATCTTCTAACAATTGCTTTACACGTACCAAAAAGCCAACCGACTCACGTCCATCAATAATACGGTGATCGTAAGATAAGGCCACATACATGATTGGGCGAATAACTACTTGGCCACCAATAGCCACCGGGCGTTCTACAATGTTGTGCATACCTAAAATAGCCGATTGCGGTGCATTGATAATGGGTGTTGACATCATGGAACCAAATACTCCGCCATTGGTAATGGTAAAGGTTCCACCGGTCATTTCATCAATAGCCAGTTTGTTTTCACGGGCTTTAATGGCCAACTCCATTACCGCTTGCTCAATTTGCGCTAGGCTCAAGGTATCGGCATTACGAATTACCGGCACCACCAAACCTTTTGGAGCTGAAACCGCAATAGAAATATCGGCAAAATCGTTAAATACAATTTCTTCACCCTCAATACGGGCATTTACAGCGGGAAATTCTTTCAGGGCTTCACACACTGCTTTGGTAAAGAATGACATAAAGCCAAGGCCAACACCATGTTTTTCCTTGAATTTATCTTTGTATTTCGCTCTAATTTCCATTATTGGTTGCATATCTACCTCGTTGAAGGTGGTAAGCATGGCGGTTTCGTTTTTAACCGCTACCAAACGTTTGGCTACCGTTTTACGCAACGAAGACATTTTTTCTCTGCGTTCGCCTCTTGAACCGGCAGGTACCGCGGCTTTTACAGGAGCTACTACTTTTGGTGCAGCAGCTGGTTGTGCTTTTAAGGCGTCTTCCTTCGTAATGCGGCCACCTACCCCGCTACCCGAAGTGCTTTCTAAGCCCTTTTCGGCTAAAATTTTCGCGGCCGCTGGCGATGGTACACCGTCAGCGTAATTCGCTGTTTTTGTTTCAGTTGCTGCAGGACTAGCTTTGTCGGTAATAGGTGCGGCTTCCTGGGCTGGTGCTTTGGCTGCGGGTGCAGCGCCTTCTTCAATGCTACAAACCGTTGCACCAATTTCTAGGGTATCGCCTTCTTTAGCACTAATTTTTAGGATACCTGCTTTTTCGGCAGTGAGTTCAAAGGTGGCTTTGTCCGATTCTAATTCGGCAATAATTTCATCCATCTCTACAAAATCGCCATCGGCTTTTTTCCAAGATGAAAGTACCACTTCCGTAATTGATTCGCCTACTGGCGGAACTTTAATTTCTATACTCATGATTTTTTAAAATTAATTCGACCGAGGTCAATGTGTTTATTTTTTAGCCGATTTATCAAATGCTTGGTTAATAATTTCTACTTGTTGTGCCTGATGTTGTTTAGCATATCCGGTAGCCGTACTGCTGCTTTCTCTACGAGCTATTAGCTGAAAATTAAATGTAGAATTTCTGAATTTACGACACATATAAGGCCATGCTCCTTGATTTTCGGGCTCTTCTTGTACCCAAATAAATTCGCTAGCCTTTTTGTATTTTGTTTTAATAGCTTCTAATTGAGCTACTGGACTTGGGTACAATTGCTCTAAACGTACAATGGCTACATCGCTACGCTTATCTGTTTGTTGCTTTTCTAATAAATCGTAATAAATTTTTCCGCTACAGAACAATACACGTTTTACCGAATCGGCTTTTACGAAATTATCATCTATTACCTCTTGAAAAGCTCCGGTTGCAAAATCGGCAATTGGACTTACGCAAAGTGGATGGCGCAATAAACTTTTTGGTGTAAAAACAACCAATGGTTTGCGGAATTCTCGTTTAAGCTGACGGCGTAATAAATGAAAATAGTTTGCCGGAGTGGTACAATTGGCCACTTGAATGTTATTATCGGCACATGCTTCCATAAAACGCTCAATACGTGCAGAAGAATGTTCGGGACCTTGACCTTCGTGGCCATGTGGCAATAATAAGACCAAACCGTTTGAACGTTGCCATTTAGTTTCGGCACTTACTATAAACTGATCTACAATAATTTGTGCACCATTAAAGAAATCGCCAAACTGAGCTTCCCAAATAGTTAAAGAAGTTGGGTTAGCCATGGCATAACCGTATTCAAAACCCAATACGCCATATTCAGAAAGGTGTGAATTGTAAATTTCAAATTTAGCTTGGTTACCCTTATTTAATTGGCTAAGCGGAATGTATTCTTCTTCCGAATCTTCTAATTTTACTACTGCATGTCGGTGAGAAAAGGTACCACGCTCTACATCTTGCCCGCTAACACGAACCCGATTTCCCTCATTTAATAAGCTACCATAAGCCAACAATTCGCCCATTGCCCAATCGAAGGTTTTCTTTTCCACCATATTGCGGCGGTCTTCAAATAGTTTCTCAATTTTGCGGAAGAATTTCTTGCCAGCCGGTAATTGCGTAATGGTTTTTGCAATGGCTAACAATTCTTTTTCGCTAACTGCTGTAGCGGCAGGTTTGTTAATATCATCGGCAGTGGCTAGGCGTAAGCCTTTCCAGGCACCCGAAAAATTGGGGTTTACTTCCGAGAAATTGGTATTCTCTTTTGATTCGTTTAAACGCTCTTGCAAGAGGGCTCGGAAATCTTTTTCCATCTCCTTGGCCAAACCAGCGTCTACACTACCCTGATCCATTAATTTTTGATTGTAGATTTCCCGTGGATTGGGATGTTTTTCAATGGCTTTGTATAATAAGGGCTGCGTAAACTTTGGTTCGTCTGATTCGTTGTGTCCGAAGCGACGGTAACATAAAATATCTATAAATACATCGTTTTGGTATTTCTGACGGTATTCTACTGCCAAGTTGATGGCATACACCAAAGCTTCAACATCATCGCCATTTACATGAAATACCGGCGATAAGGTAACTTTAGCAATATCTGTACAATAAGTTGATGAACGAGCGTCTTTATAATTGGTAGTAAAACCTACTTGGTTATTAATTACCAAATGAATGGTTCCGCCAGTATTATAGCCATCTAATTTGGCCATTTGCAACACCTCGTAAACAATACCTTGGCCGGCTACAGAAGAATCACCGTGAATTAAAATTGGAGCAATTTTCTTAGAATCACCTGCATATTTAAAATCAATTTTAGATCGAGTGATGCCTTCTACCACCGGATCTACGGCCTCTAAATGCGAAGGATTAGGGCATAAACTTAAATGCACTTTTTTACCCGATGTGGTATCTACATCAATAGAATAACCTAAATGGTATTTCACATCGCCACCAAATGGCGTATTCGGATCAAAGCCTTTCCCATCAAACTCAGAGAAGATATCGGTGTAGGTTTTGTTCATGATATTGGTTAAAATATTTAACCGGCCACGGTGGGCCATACCAATTACAAACTCTTCGATACCCAATTCTGCACCTTTTTCAATAACCGAATCTAAGGCCGGAATAACAGATTCTGCTCCTTCTAATGAAAATCTTTTTTGGCCCAAAAACTTGGTACCCAAAAAGTTTTCAAACACCACGGCTTGATTTAATTTTTGCAGGATGCGTTTTTTGGTTTCGATGCTGAAGTTGGGCGTATTGCGTTCCCGCTCCATACGCTCTTCGAACCACTTAATTTTTTCCGGATCGCGGATATATTTATATTCTGCACCAATAGATTGACAATAGGTTTGTTCCAATAGTGCAACAATATCCCGTAATTTGGCAGGCCCCATGCCTACTTCCACGCCGGCATTAAAAACGGTATCTAAATCGGTATCTGCTAAACCAAATGTGGCCAATTCTTTGCCCGGTAAATACGATCTACGTTCGCGAACAGGATTGGTTTTGGTAAACAAATGACCACGTTGGCGGTAACCATTTATTAAGTTTAATACATTAATTTCTTTTAAGAAATGTTGCGGAGTTTCTTCGCTTATGGTATTGGCTTCAGATCCACGTCCGAAATCAAAACCCTCGAAAAATTTTTGCCAGCCAAACTCAACAGATTCTGGATCTTGCTTGTAAGCTTGATACTGTGAATCGATATAGGTTGCGTTTGCTGGGTTTAGAAAGCTTAAGTTATCCATTAGCTTGGTAATAATATCAAATTTGTATACACAAAAATAAGACTTATATACCTGAAGTATTCATAATTAAGCTATTATTTGCATCAAAATTGATTGCTAGTCAAATAATTGCCTATTTATAGTTACCTAATTATAGGTACTAATCAAAAAAAATAATAACTAATTAGTAAATAGCGGGTTATGGGAATCTGTTTAGCAAGAATTAGCTGACATTATTCCACAATTGAATATATTTTCCTGCCGGATCATACAGTTGAGCTTGCTTGGCGGTGTTAAAATGGCGGTCTTCACGAGGATCGTTACCTACTCCAGCCAAATAAGCCCAGTTTCCCCAATTATTAGCCGGGCAGTAATCAATTAACTGCTCTTCAAAATAGGCAGCTCCCCAAGTCCAATTTACCTGCAACTCTTTGACTAAATAACTGGCCACATTTTGCCTGCCACGATTACTCATAAAACCTGTGGCATTTAGTTCCCGCATGTTGGCATCTATAAACGGAATACCAGTTTGGCCCAGTTTCCATCGTTCAAATAATTCCCGCTGGTTAGGCGCTTCGGAGGGGGCTTGCCCTTTGAAGCCGGCTTTTAGAAAAAATTTATTGTCGTATTTTTTGAACATGAAACGAAAATAATCACGCCAAAGCAATTCGAAAATAAGCCAATAGGTAGAATCATTTGCTACTCTTTCTTTCTCGTATTTTTTTATTTCCCAATACACTTTTCGGGGAGATAAACAGCCAAGAGCAATCCATGCCGAAAATTTGGAAGAATAATTAGCCCCCAGCAAACCATTACGAGTTACTTTGTAGGTTTTCAGTAAATCTTGCTCCCAAAAATACTCTTGCATGCGTTTCAGCCCCTCACTTTCTCCGCCTTTAAATTGCAAAACGGCTCGAGAATCTAAACTAGACTGGCCATCGTAACCCAAATCAGACAAGCTTGGTAAATTGTCTACAAGCAAATTTTCTGGAATGCAAATCGAACTAGGCTCACTAAAACAGGGCCTTACGGTACTTTCCTTTTCTACTTTTTTTCGAAAATTGGTAAATACATCTGGAATGTCTTTAATGGGAAAAGGCAGGTGTTCTTTATGATACAGGGTATGGCCAATAAAATGTTTTAAATTGATTTTGTGTTTCCACAAAGCAGTTTCTACCCGTTCTGAAACGTCTATTTCTTCGGTGGCTACTTCCCTATGGTGATACACTTCATTCACACCATATTGCACAGCTAATTGCGGAATTAGCTCTTCGGGTTTGCCCATAAGCGTAATTAAATTGCCACCCAAAGCCTGTAAGTTTCGTTTTAAATCGGCAACACTTTCTAATATAAACTGCGCCCTAATAGGTCCAGTTTTTCTAGTGCCGTAACGTGTGGGTCCATAATGCCGTGGATCGAAGCAGTAAACCGGTACTATAGCATCTCCTTTTCGGGTTGCCTCCAGCAATACTTCGTTATCATGAATTCGTAAATCGTTCCGAAACCAAACTAAAATTAGTTTATTCATTTCTTTCCTATTAAACTATCCATTTTTCGACTCTTTTCTACAGCGTTCACTACAATATTTTACCAAGTCCCAATTCTTTGCCCATTTTTTTCGCCAAGTGAATGGCTTTTGGCAAACTATACAAGTTTTAACCGGCAATTGATGGGGGTTGATGAATTTCACCCTACAAAAATTGCAGATTTAAGGTAATGGAGGGCATAAAGTGCATTCTTTTTTATCATGACTATGTAAGATTTAAAAGATTTAGCGATTGCTGGCCTATTGCAAATATATTTGTACTCTCAACAACGAAAGAAACATGAGCAGATTGGCCAATAAAACCATTTTAATTATCGGTGGAACTTCAGGAATTGGTGCCGAATTGGTACGCCAGCTAGAAGCCGAAAATGCTTCGGTAATTACAGCATCACGTCAGGCAACCGCAAACCATGGTGGTACCCATATATGTTGGGATGCTACAGATGCCACATCCGACCTTTCCGCTTTGCTTCCAGAAAAGCTAGATGGATTGGTTTATTGCCCGGGAAGTATCAATTTAAGGCCTTTTGCCCGCATTAGCGATGCTGAATTTCTAAACGATTTCGAAATAAATGTAATGGGGGCCATTCGGGCCATTCGTCAATCTATTAATGCGTTAAAACGTGCTGGAGAAGCCAGCGTGGTTTTATACAGTACCGTGGCTGCTAGTCAAGGAATGAATTTTCATGCGTCGGTAGCTACCTCCAAAAGAGCTTTAGAGGGCTTATCACTTTCTTTAGCAGCGGAGTATGCAAGTAGCAAAATCCGTTTCAATGTGGTTGCTCCTTCGTTAACCAATACTCCATTAGCAGCGAACTTATTAGCCAGTCCCGAGAAAAAAGAAGCTTCAGATAAACGTCACCCATTGGGTCGTATTGGCCAGCCAGAAGACGCTGCCGGAGCCACTCTTTTTTTACTTAGCGAAGCCAGTAGTTGGATGACAGGGCAAGTATTGGCTGTTGATGGTGGCTTATCAAGTATAAAATCGTTATGAGAACCTTTAGCAGCAAAGAACTAGCCGAGCAAGATAAACGCTATCGGACCAATTTCATCAATAGCCTCTCCGGTTTTAAAAGTTTGCAACTTTTGGGCAGCATAAACCAGGAGGGCCAATCAAATTTGGCGGTTTTTAATTCCATTTTTCACGTGGGGGCAAATCCACCCTACATTGGCTTGGTGGTTAGACCCGATGGACCAGAACACGATACGCTAAAAAACATAGTAAGCAAGGGCTTTTACACCCTCAACAACGTGTGCGAAGAATTTTACCAACAAGCGCATCAAACCAGTGCACGCTATGCTTCCGGCGAATCTGAGTTTACTGCCTGCGGGTTAGAAGAAGAATATATTGGCGATTTTTCGGTGCCTTTTGTTAAAGAATCGACCATTCAGATTGGTTTGCAACTAAAAGAAAGCCTTTCGGTAGCCAGCAACGGAACTACCATTTTAATAGGTGAAGTGGTACTTATCCGTTTGAATGAAACGTACATTTTAGAGGATGGTACTATTGATTTGGAAGCCGCTGGAAGTTTAACGGTAGCAGGTTTAGACAGTTACCACCGCACTGAAAAAATTGGACGATTGGCCTATGCCAAACCGCATGTGGAAGCAAAAAAAATCTAATTTTTAGCTAAAATCTATCGTTTAGCGTATTGTTCTTGGTAATAAGCTTGGTAATTTCCAGAGGTTACTTCGTTTAACCAATTCTCATTGGCCAAATACCAATCTACCGTTTTTTCTAAGCCTTCTTCAAATTGTAAACTAGGCTCCCAGCCCAATTCATTTTTCAATTTGGTGGCATCAATGGCGTAGCGCAAATCGTGGCCTGCTCGGTCGGTTACAAACGTAATCAGTTGCTCAGAGTTCCCTGCATCGCGACCTAATTTCTGATCCATAATACGGCACAGCAAACGAATTAAATCGATGTTTTTCCATTCGTTATGACCGCCAATATTGTAGGTAGTGCCAGCTTTTGCTTGATGAAAAATAGTGTCGATGGCCCGAGCATGATCTTCAACCCATAGCCAATCGCGAACGTTTTCGCCTTTTCCATATACCGGAATCGGCTTGTTGTTTTTGATATTATGAATAGCCAATGGTATCAGTTTCTCGGGAAAATGGTGCGAACCGTAATTATTAGAGCAATTTGAGATCACAGCATCTATGCCATAGGTATCGTGGTAAGCCCGTACAAAATGATCGGAACTGGCTTTAGAAGCCGAGTAAGGGCTATGCGGATCGTAAGCTGTAGTTTCGGTAAACAGCTCGGTGCCTTCGCCCAAAGTACCGTAAACCTCATCGGTAGAAACGTGATAAAAACGGGTTTTATCGAATTTGCCGGCCCAATGCTTGCGGGCAGCGTTTAATAAATTTACGGTGCCCAACACGTTGGTTATCACAAACTCTAATGGATTGCTAATGGAGCGATCTACATGCGATTCGGCAGCCAAATGAATCACCGCATCGGGTTGTTCTTTTTCGAATAGTTGATCTATGAAGACCGCATCGGTAATATCACCTTTTACAAAACGGTAGTTGGGATGCTGTTCCACATCGCTTAAATTCATCAAATTACCGGCATAGGTTAATTTATCTAGATTGATGATTTGATAATTAGGGTAGCTGTTTACAAAACGCCTAACCACATGCGAACCAATAAATCCGGCTCCACCGGTGATGATAATTTTTTTCATAGTATTAAATAGGATGCTCTAAAAGATACTTTTCCCAAGCCCAAGCCGAACGCATCATGTCGCTTAGAACTAACTCCGCTTTCCAGCCCAATTTACTTTCGGCTTTGCGCACATCGCCGTATACTTGTTCCACATCACCTGGGCGACGTGGACCAACTTCATAGTTCAGTTTTTGACCACTTACGGCTTCAAAGGTTTTTATTACTTCTAACACTGTACTGCCTTTGCCGGTACCAATATTAAATACATCATAATTGGCAGTGTTTGGTTTTTGCAATGCTTTTAAAGCCGCCACGTGCGCCTTGGCTAAATCTACAACATGAATATAATCACGAACGCATGAACCATCGGCTGTAGCATAATCGGTACCAAAAACAGTTAATTTTTCTCGTTTACCACTGGCTGTTTGGGTAATAAAAGGAACCAAATTTTGAGGTACACCAATAGGCAATTCCCCAATTTTAGCCGATGCATGCGCACCCACAGGATTAAAATAACGCAACGAACTCACCTTCAAATTCTTTTTTATAGCAGCCGTTTCTTCTAAGATTTCTTCTGCTATTTGCTTGGTATTGCCATAGGGTGATTGCGCTGGTTTTACCGCCGCATCTTCGGTTACGGGCAATACATCGGGTTGGCCGTAAACGGTACAGCTAGATGAAAACACAAAATTTACGTCCTTTTCTCCGCAATAATTTAGCAGGTTTACTAATGAAAATAAGTTGTTTCGATAATATTTTAAGGGTTCTGCCACCGATTCTCCTACCGCTTTATAGGCCGCAAAATGAATGATATTTTGGATAGCATGCGCTGCAAAAACGTCTTTCACGGCCTGCTCATCACATAAATCGAGATTA
>ENA-OUVC01001145-OUVC01001145.1-marine-metagenome-genome-assembly--contig:-NODE-1145-length-16053-cov-2.437594_pt1 | contig 16053 bp, 11 predicted proteins | sample MGYA00248622_ERZ508571 | MGnify/ENA primary metagenome ERZ508571 (study PRJEB26236, sample SAMN06267175) | marine metagenome | isolation source: Columbia River Estuary | place: USA:Columbia River... | reverse complement strand
CCAACGCACAACATTGGCCCATTGATTGACCATCAACGGCAAATCACGCCAGCTTTGCACCCAGCGGCTCATGGCCGCGCCGATCACCGTCTCAGACGTCGGACGCACAACCAACGGCTCTTCCAACTTGGAATCGGGATCGGGAACCAACTTGCCTTTGCCATCACCAATCAAGCGGTGGTGCGTGACAACGGCCATTTCCTTGGCAAAGCCCTCCACATGGTCCGCTTCTTTTTCAAAAAAAGACAAGGGAATGAACAGCGGGAAATAACAATTTTCCACGCCAGCAGCTTTGATTTCCGCATCCATCAGCTTTTGGATGCGTTCCCACATGCCATAGCCCCATGGCCGGATAACCATGCAACCGCGGACACCCGATTCTTCGGCGAGGTCGGCCTCCGAAATAACTTCCTGATACCAGCCCGCGAAATTTTGAGCGCGCGTGACGCTTAAAGCATGTTTTATCAAAATCTTACCCGTTACTTTGTAGTGAATATGACCGCGGAATTATTCTGCGGCTATTTTATCGAGCTTCGCCTGCAAATCCGCAATCTGCCGCTTGAGGTCCGCAATCGTCTCCGTCTCCGCTGCCTTGGCACCTGCCAAGCCGCCAAGATTGGGGATCAACGCCTCGCGCGCCGAGCGCAAGAATTCGATATTCTGCTTGGCAATATGCCCAAATGGGCCGGAGGTTATTGCGGTTTCAATCACATCCTGCACTTGCTTTTGGTTCTTGCGGAAATTGTCCATTGAGCTTTCGAGAAACTGCGGAACCATCCCCTGCATGGAATCCCCATACATGGCGATCAATTGTTTCAGGAACCCGACGGGCAACATTTGCTGGCCGCTATTTTCCTCTTCCATGATGATTTGCGTGAGCACACCATGGGTGATGTCATCATTCGTTTTGGCATCAACAACCTTGAAGTCGATATCTTTACGAGTCAGTTCCGCCAGGAAGTCCAACGTAATATATTTGGACGAATGCGTGTTGTAGAGCCGCCGGTTCGCGTATTTTTTGATGATGATGGGCCCATCACCATTTCTGCTGGCTGCACGTGCCATTCATGTTCCTTTCACGGATGATGCAAGCCCGATAGCACCAAGCTGTGGTGCACTGCAACATCGGCGCGCCGTGCAACGAAAATTGCCCTCGGTTCAGCGCCTTCCGGGATAGCATTGCAGAGGAAATTGCCTGCTGTCCTCTGACATTTTGTTGTCTAAACCTGTCCGCTACAGCGGTTTGCCCTATGTGGCCTGACAGCAACAATATCTCAAAAAGCATCTTTTTTTCTGCGGGAGCTATTGCACATGTTGTCCGTCTGCGCTTTACCGGTTCATTAATTGAAAATGAACAAACAAGCTGGGGATCTTTTTAATGAAGAAGTCACGTTTATTGGTCGCAGGGTCCGCTATCAGCCTCGCGCTGTTTAGTGCCATTCCATCTTTTGCCCAGGATGCGCAAGCTGATGAAGCCAACGCGCAGGTAGAAGAAGCCGAGGAAGAAGTCGAAGAGGAAGGCATTGGCCAACCAATTCTGGTGACCGGATCGCGCATTGCGCGTCCAACGGTGCAATCTGCGGTTCCATTGACATCGGTTACGGTTGAAGACCTTACCGGTACCGGCGAGCTTTCGCTCGGTGACGCATTGAACGATCTTCCTTCGCTCCGTTCGACATTCAGCTCGGGTAACTCGAGCCGCTTCATCGGAACTGCGGGCCTCAGCCTTCTCGACCTTCGTGGCCTTGGCACCGACCGTACGCTAGTTCTGGTCAATGGCCGTCGTCACGTTACATCGACACCAGGCGACAACGGTTTTGACGTCAACACCGTCCCAACCGATTTGGTTGAGCGTATCGACATTGTTACTGGCGGTAACTCGGCTATTTACGGTTCGGATGCTGTTGCTGGCGTTGTCAACTTCATCATGAAGCGCGACTATGACGGCGTTGCTGTCCGCGCACAGGGCGGCCTTTCGTCGCGCGGTGACCGTGGTACATATTTCGTAAGCGCACTTGCTGGTCAAAACTTCGCAGACGGCCGCGGTAACGTCGCTATTTCGGCAGAATATACCCGCCAACAGCCATTGTACTTCAACCAGCGCGACGGCTTGAGCGGCGCGGCCAGCGGCCGTTGCCAGTTCCAGCTTACGGACCTTCAAGGCACAGCTGGCGGTGAAGTTGGCTTCAGCGCAACTGACGGTATTCCAGATAACACGTTCCTTTGTGGTATCCGTAACGGTACGATCTCTGACGCGGGTACTGTCGGCGGCCTTTCCGGCGGTCGCTTCTTGCGCTTTGACGATTTCGGCAATCTTTTTGTTGATACGCCAACCCAGAACTTTGCAGGCGTAGGCTCAGGCAACACGCAGGGTGGCTTTGGTTCAACGCTACGCAACACCGGTAGCCTTTTGGCCGAAGTTGACCGTTATGCGACAAACATCTTGGCGCATTATGACGTATCTGATGCGTTCAAGCCATTCATCGAAGCCAAATATGTCCGTACCGATGTATCGGGCGAAGGTCAGCCTAGCTTCTTCTCCGGCGTGCCGCAGACCCTCGGTGGTCCAGCATTCCGTTGCAACAACGGCTTCCTGACGGCGCAGAACCTGACTGTACTTCAACAGAATGGCCTCTGCTCGAACGTGGCAACCGGTACATTCGGTCTGAACCGCTTCAACATCGACCTTGGTGGTCGTCGCTTTGAAGGTACACGCGAGACCTATCGTGCAGTTGGTGGCGTTGAAGGAACGTTCAACGAAGATTGGAACTACGAACTCGCAGTGAACTACGGCCGCTTTAAGGCTGTTGGCTTCAACACGAATAACCTTGTCATTTTTACGCAGGATGGTTCGGGATATGACGGCTTTAACCTTGCGGCTGACGCGGTTGTTGCGCCATCAACCTTTACCGGTACCAACTTCGTAACCAATTCTGCAGGCCAAAAGGTTATCTGCCGCGTCAACGCGGTATCGAACGTAAACACAGCCTGTATCCCGGTTAACGTATTTGGTCAGAACGTTGCTGATCCGCGTGCACTCGACTTCATCAACACCGAAGGGCGCACGGACGAGTTCGCAAGCCAGTTCGTTGCATCGGCATTTGTCGGTGGTGACCTTTCGCAATTGTTCGAACTGCCCGGTGGCCCAGTCGCATTCGCATTTGGTGCTGAATACCGTCAGGAAAAAGCAAGCATCGATTATGATGAACTGACATCAAGCGGCGCAACCTTCCTCAACGCATTGCAGGACTTCCGTCCACCAGCATTTGCCGTCAGGGAAGCTTACGGCGAAGTCCAGGTTCCATTGTTGAAAGATGTGCCTTTTGCCAGGGAACTGTCGGTAAACTTCGCAGGTCGCGTATCCGACTATAACACCTCGACGGGTACGGTTTATGCGTACAACGTTCAGGGTGTATATGCTCCGATCGAAGATGTTCGTTTCCGCGCTGCATATGCAACGTCGGTTCGTGCACCAACGCAGGGCGACCTGTTCTCGACCGCTTCTGAGAACTTTGCGTTCATCGGTGACCCATGCGATCTGGTTTCACCAGGAAGCACAACGGCCGCTAACTGCTTGGCCGCTGGCGTTCCAGCCACTGCCAACGCAGCATTGGTCGCAGCTTGTGCAACCACCGCATTTCCAGTTGCCTTGGGCGCACCATTCATCAACTGTACCGCGCGTACGGCGTCGACCGGCTTCCTTTCGGGTGGTAACCCCACTCTGATCGAAGAAAAGGGCAAGAGCTTGACGCTTGGTGTTGTTGTTGAGCCAAGCTTCATTCCTGGCCTCAGCCTGACGGTCGACTATTACAAGATCAAGGTTGAGGACCTGATTGCCGCATTGAGCGCGCAAACCATCATCAACCTGTGCTACACCAACGCTTCGGGCATCAACAACCCGTTCTGCGCCACTGTGCAGCGTGATCCTTCGTCCGGTCTTTTCGTTGAGCCTGCGGTGATTTCGGGCGGCGTTAACTTCGCTGCGCAACGTACCAAGGGTATCGACTTCGACCTCGCTTACCGTAAGACTTTTGACAATGGTGATCGTTTTTCGGCGCGTTTGATCGCAACCAAGGTTCTTCAGCTGAATAACTTCACTGATCCAACAAACCCTGCGAACCCAAATCGTCAGTTGAGCGAATTGGGCGATCCTGAATTGTCCGCCAGCTTCTCAATGAGCTACGACTTCGGTGATTTCGACATTCTGTACGCTGCACGTTATATCGGCAAGCAGACGATCGGCACCTACGAGGCGCAGCATAGCTACATGGGTCAGTGCCCGCTAACGGGCACTTTCCGTGGTCAAACCGGCATCAACGGCGGCACTTGCGATCCAGTGCTGGGTAACATTGTGCGGGTTGCTCCAGCTAACGCTGACCAGTTCCCACGCGTTTACTATCCAGACGTTCTGTATCACGACATCCGTGTCGGCTTTGACATCGGCAACGACTTCCGTTTCTACGCCGGCGTCAACAACTTGCTCGATAAGCAGCCACCACTTGGCTTGCTTGGAACCGCAGGCGGCGATCCGTTTGACAGCTTCGGCCGTAACTTCTTCTTCGGAATCAATGCTGATTTCTAAGTCGAAATATCTTCGAGACAAAAAGAAGGGCGCCCATGTGGCGCCCTTTTTTATTGGGTCATGCCCAATGCGCTAAAACGGGCGAGCGAACTACCGCCAAATACGTTCGAAGCGCGTCCCCAAATTGGTGAGCAATTCATATTGGGAAAGTCCCGTCAGCGCCGACGCTGTAGGCAAGTCATACTCGACGCCCACCCAATCACCTTCGCGAAGCTCAGGCGCGGCACTGATGTCGAGTGTCACGCGATCCATGGATACGCGCCCCAAAACAGGCAATGCGGCCGCGCCATGATGCGCTGTTCCCTTGCTAGAGAAGGCGCGCAGATAACCATCCGCATATCCGATAGAAATCGTCCCGACTGTCGTATCGCTTGCACAGATATGCGTCGCATTATAGCCAATAGGCGCGCCTGCAAGCTGCGTCCGTACCTGAAGCAAGCGAGCGGATAGGCGCGCAACGGGCTTGATGAAAGCCCCCATCTCGGGCCGCGCAATGCCGCCATAAAGGCTGAGCCCGGGACGCGTCAGATCATAATGATAATCCGCGCCGAGCATGATGCCCGCACTGTTGGCAAGGCTCAGGCGTTTTGCGCCCGAAACTGCCGCATGTTCATGGAATAGGCGCTGCTGCGCATTATTCTGTGCGCTATCCTCATCCGCCGACGCCAGATGCGACAACAGCAAATCGATATCCATGCTTCCCAGGTCGCATTGAGATATTTGCTCTGGCCCGATACCAAGCCGATTGATGCCGCTATCGAACATGACGTGGCACCGCCCGCCGCCCGATGCATTCCACATCGCCACCTGATCTGGCGTGTTCAGCACGGGCACTGCGCCTAAAGCGCGTATGTGGGGAATATCGGCGGCCTGAATGCCGTTTAAGACGGATATCCAAGCTGGCGGGATGATATCCGCAATCGCAGCGGCTTCCCCCCAATGGGCAACGAAAAAGTCGCGGCATCCCGCATCGCGCAACCGCGCCGCCACTTCGCGCGCGCCAAGACCGTAGCCATTGGCCTTTACCGCCGCGCCAGCCTGCGCCGAACCGCTGTGTGCATTGAGCGCTTTCCAATTCGAAGCGAGGGCTTCGCCATCAAGGATTAAACGCAGCGGGGGTTCAAAATCGGTCATCGGCGGCCTTTTGCCCCTACCCCATTGCGTGTCAATCCAGCTTGGTCTTTCCAGATGTTTCCGGCAGCCAAATCAACGCAACGACAAAGGCCAATGCTGTAACGCCAACCGTATACCAAAGCCCAGAGAAAGGCTGTCCGGTCTGCGCGACAATATATTGCGAGATATAGGGCAGAAAGCCGCCGAAATAGCCTGCGCCGATATGATAGGGTATCGACATGGAGGTGTAGCGGATTTTCGCCGGGAACATCTCGACCAAAATGGCCGCGACCTGTCCATAGGTCATACCCGACAGCGCGACCATCAGGAACACCGCGAGAATGATTTTCCATGGCTGTCGCTGGGCAGGATCAGATTTATCGGGATAGCCCGCCTTTTCCAATGCGGCGACATAGGCTTTTTCGTCAAAGCCCTGAAGCTGCGATTCCCCTACCTTCAACCCCAGTGTTTCGGACGACTGCTTGCTGTATGCAATCCCCCGCTTGGTTAGGAAATTCAGCGCCTGCGCACATTCGGTCTCATGCGTGCGGTTGAGCACGTTGAAATCACATTCCGGCAGCGAAAGCGTGACGGGGTTGCTGACCGTCGCCCGCGCAAGTGCGGGATTGGCAGCATCCGCCATCATCCAGAAAATTGGGAACACGCCGACGATGGAAAGGCCGTAGCCCAACAAAAGCATCCGCTTGCGACCCCATTTGTCGGAAAGCCAACCGCATGCAACATAAGTTGGCGCAGCGAGCGCGGCACCGACGGCCATATACAGCAAGGCATCGGTCTCCGGCACACGCGCGGTACCTGTCAGAAAATAGAGCGTTCCGAACTGCGATGTATAATAGATTACCGTAAGACCCGCGGCGACGCCAAATAGCGCGACCAAGAGACGTCCGATATTGCCGGGGTACTGGAAGCTTTCGACAAATGGATTTTTGGACGTCGTTCCCGCCGCTTTCATGGCCTTGAAAACGGGGCTTTCCGACAATTTAAGTCGCATGAACAGCGATATGGCGAGCAACAAGATCGACGTCAAAAACGGCACGCGCCAACCCCAAGCTTCAAACGCTTCGTTACTCATCGACTGACGTGTGATCAGCACAACGACGACTGCCAACAGAAACCCTCCTGCGACCGACGCTTGGATCCAACTGGTATATTGGCCGCGTTTTCCGTCGGGTGCATGTTCAGCAACATATATGGCCGCGCCGCCATATTCGCCGCCCAGTGCCAACCCCTGAAGACAGCGCATCAGCAACAACAGACCCGCGGCCCACACGCCTGCGGTCTCAAATGTCGGTAACAAACCAATCGCGGCGGTTGCGACACCCATCAGCGTGATGGTCACGAGGAACGTATATTTCCGCCCAATCTTGTCACCAAAATAGCCAAATAATATTGCCCCAAGCGGCCGAACGCCAAAGCCGGCACCGAATATAGCCAGCGAAGCCAGCGTTGCCGCCGTCGGGTTGTCCGCAGGGAAGAATAGTTTCCCGATCAATGCCGCAAGGATGCCGTAGACAAAGAAGTCATACCATTCGAACACGGTGCCAAGCGATGACGCCGTTATGACCAGGCGGTCCCGTTTCGGATCAAGTGTGATTTCGTTCTCGGCAGCAGCGGCCATGATGTTCCCCTAAAAACTCTCTTCCTTGTCTTAATCGCTATGTCGTGCCGTTCAAGCGGCTTGTTGCGCTTATCCACAAGGGCGATTATCGATTTGGGAGAGGAGAAGAGCATGCCGCAATTTATTGATCTGTCGATCCCGATTACCAACGACGTCATTTCCGATCCGCCAGTCATGCGGCCGCAGATTTCCTATATGACGCACGAAAACACGTGGGAACAGATTGCGATGTTTTTCCCGGGGCTCACGAAGGATGACCTTCCCGATGGTGAGGGTTGGGCCGTCGAAAGCCTCACGCTATCGACGCACAACGGAACGCATATGGACGCACCGTGGCATTTCCATTCGACAACCGATGGCGGTGCAAGCCCTGCCCCATCGATTGATGAAGCGCCGCTCGATCTGTTTTTTGCGCCGGGCGTGAAATTGGATTTTTCGCATTTGCCCGCTGGCCATGTCGTCAGTGCGGCGGAAGTCGAGGCGGAGCTCAAGCGTATTGGCTACACCCTTCAACCACGCGACATTGTTCTGGTGCAGTCTGGAGCCGTTTACGGAACGGATAACTTTACCGACCAAGGCGTTGGCATGGGCGCGGAAGCAACGCTGTATTTGACCTCGCAAGGTGTCGAGGTTGTCGGCACCGACGCATGGAGCTGGGATGCGCCGTTCAGCCATACGGCAAAGCGTTGGGCCGAAAATCGCGATCCGTCGATCATTTGGGAGGGGCATAAGGCCGGACGTATCCAGCCTTATTACCAAATAGAGAAATTGACGAACTTGGAAGCGCTGCCAGCATTTGGTTTTACGCTGTCATGCTTCCCCGTGAAAATCGAACGTGCGAGTGCCGGATGGATACGGGCGGTGGCGATTTTGGATTAAGCCACCGCGCGCATATTATTCCATCTCCAGAATGACAGCATCGACGGCAAGGCTGTCACCTGCCTTGGCGTTGACGATCTTCACCGTGCCGGATTTCTCGGCACGCAGGATATTCTCCATCTTCATGGCTTCCACCACGGCGAGCGGTTGCCCTGCTTCCACAGCATCGCCCGCATTGACGTGCAATGTCGTCAACAGGCCGGGCATCGGGCAAATGAGGAATCTGGACAGATCCGGCGCGATCTTTTCGATCATATGATCGGCCAAATGCGCGATATGCCCAGGCAGGACACCTGCGACATGTGTTGCGCCGCGCGTGGTTAGCTTAAAGCCGGTCCGCATCTTCGAAACTTTGACGGCCAGCTCTTCGTCACCGACCTCAGCCTCAATCAAACGATCGCCGGGGTCATATTCCATCGAAAGATCGAAATGTTCTCCGTCGACGTGCATGTCGCCATCGATCATCTCTATGTCATGAACAGCGTCACCGATCTTCACTTGCCAGCGCGCAGGCGGCTCAAGCGTATCGCCCAATTGGCCGTCCACATGGCGTGCGCGGTCGGCTTCTGCCGTCGCAACGAACCCTGCGATGGCGGCGAGTGATTTGACCAGCTCGGGCGTTGATGCAGCGCCATGGAAACCATCGGGATATTCCTCTGCGATGAAGCCCGTGGTCAATTCGCCGGAACGGAAGCGCGGGTGCTGCATGATGGCGCTTACGAAATCGATATTGTGGCCGAGGCCTTCGATTTCGAAGCGGTCCAGCGCGGCGATCTGCAAGTCTGCCGCTTCATCACGGGTTTTGCCCCATGTGATCAGCTTGGCGATCATCGGGTCGTAGAACATAGACACTTCGCCGCCATCATAGACACCGTCGTCCACGCGAACGCCTTCGACCCCGCGACGGCCATTAGCCTCTTGGTCCTCAGTCCAGCCTGCGACAGGCGGACGATAGCGCGTTAGGCGGCCTGTTGAGGGCAAGAAGCCGCGATAGGGGTCTTCGGCGTAGACGCGGTTTTCGATGGCCCAACCGTCAATCTTGATATCGTCCTGCGTCATGGCGAGCCTCTCGCCAGCGGCGACGCGGATCATCTGTTCGACCAAATCGATGCCGGTGATGCACTCGGTCACAGGATGCTCAACCTGCAAACGGGTGTTCATTTCAAGGAAGTAAAAGCTCTCGCCGCTCGGGTCCGCGCCCGAGACGATCAACTCAACCGTTCCCGCAGAATAATAACCCACGGCACGTGACAATGCGACGCACTGCTCACCCATCGCCTTGCGCATCTTGGGTGTGACGAAGGGCGAAGGCGCCTCTTCCACGACCTTCTGGTGCCGCCGCTGGATCGAACATTCGCGTTCGTTCAAATAAAGGATATTGCCGTGCTGATCACCCAGTATCTGGATTTCAATATGGCGCGGGTTGAGGATGAATTTTTCGATAAAGACGCGGTCGTCGCCAAAGGAATTCAGCCCTTCGCGCTTGGTCGCTTCAAAGCCTTCGCGCACATCCTGCTCATTATAGGCAAGCCGCATCCCCTTGCCGCCGCCGCCGGCGCTGGCTTTCATCATCACCGGATAGCCGATTTCTTCCGAAATCCGCACCGCATGTTCGGTGTCGTCAATCTCGCCCACAAAACCGGGAACGACGTTGACGCCTGCCTTCATGGCCAGTTTCTTGGATTCAATTTTGTCGCCCATCGCGGCAATTGCGTTCACTGGCGGGCCGATGAAAGCGATGTTTTCCTTGGCCAAAGCTTCGGCAAAGCTGGTGCGTTCGGACAGGAAGCCGTAGCCGGGGTGGACGGCCTCAGCGCCGGTTTGCTTGCACGCGGCAATGATCTTGTCGGCGATCAAATAAGACTGCGCGGCAGGCGAAGGCCCGATATGCACCGCCTCGTCGGCCATTTGCACAAATGGCGCGCGCGCATCCGCATCGGAATAGACCGCGACAGTCGCGATTCCCATCCGGCGTGCGGTCTTGATGATACGACAAGCGATCTCGCCACGGTTGGCGATCAGGATTTTCTTGAACATTAAGGAAGCGTTCCTTCAACAATCATAATGCGGGATATAGCTGTCTTATGCCGGATATCAGCGACAGGACGATATTCTTCGGACCTCAAAAATGCCTGAGCAGCTGCAAAATGCGGAAATTCAATGACGACCATGCGGCCGCTGGGATCGCTGCCCTCAACGCTTTCGATCCGCCCGCCACGAACAATGTAACGTCCACCATATTGGGCAACGATAGGGACAACGGCCGATTTGTAATCTTCGTACGCAGCAGCATCGCGCACCTCAACTTCGGCGATGACATACGCCTTTGGAAGTTGTGCGGCGTTGCCGCTCGCTGAAAGCGGCAGAGGCGGTGTGGAACCTACCATGTTTGTTTCCAACACGCTCTCATGCCAATTACTCTGCTGCCTCAAGAGATTTACATGCCCGCAGCGGCTCCTCGGCCTCCATTGGCACCAGCCCCAGTTTTGCCAGCATTGCGGCGTCTTTGTCGTCGCCTGCATTGGCAGCGGTCAGCAATTTGTCGCCGGTGAAGATGCTGTTCGCACCCGCCATGAAGCACAAAGCCTGTGTCGCTTCGGACATGGACTCACGCCCCGCGCTTAGCCGCACCATGCTCATAGGCATGGTGATGCGGGCAACCGCAATCGTGCGGACGAATTCGATGTCGTCAATCTTCGCCAGCGGCGTATCGGCGAGCATATCGCCCAGCACGGTGCCCTTTACCGGTACCAGTGCATTGACGGGCACACTTTCGGGGTGGGCCGGCAGGGTCGCCAGCGTGTGGATGAAACCGACGCGGTCGGCGCGTGTCTCGCCCAAGCCAACAATGCCGCCACTGCACACATTGATGCCCGCACGGCGGACCTCGGCCAGCGTGTCGAGCCGGTCTTCCATCGTCCGCGTGGTGATGATCTCATTATACCGCTCGGGGCTGGTGTCGATGTTATGGTTATAATAATCGAGCCCTGCGTCGGCCAGCATATCGGCCTGCTTGGGCGTTAGCATGCCAAGCGTCATGCAGGTTTCCATGCCCATCGCGCGCACGCCCTGAACAATCTGGACAATTGCGGGCATGTCCCGATCTTTGGGGTTGCGCCACGCGGCACCCATGCAGAAACGACGCGAACCGGCGTCCGCGGCTTCGGCGGCCTTTTGCAGCACGGCCTGCACGTCCATCAGCTTGGTTGCCTCGACGCCGCTGTCTGCTTTTACCGATTGCGAGCAATAGCCGCAGTCTTCCGGGCAACCGCCGGTTTTGATCGATAGCAATGTGCAAAGCTGGATCTGCCCCGCTGCATGATGGGCGCGGTGGACGGTTTGCGCCTGATAGACCAGCTCGTCGAACGGCAGGTCAAACAATGCCGCGATTTCTGCGCGGGTCCAGTCGGTGCGGACGGTCACGTGGCTTCTCCCAAAGGCGGCATGTTGTGGCCGAGCAACGTCAAAACGTCGGCTGCGCATTCAACAACATTGCTGCCCGGGCCGTAAATGCCCTGAACACCGGCTTCACGCAGATAATCATAATCCTGCGGCGGAATGACACCACCGGCAATGACCTTGATGTCGCCACGCCCAGCTTCGCGCAGACCCTTGATCAGCTCTGGTATCAGTGTTTTGTGGCCCGCAGCGAGGCTTGAGGCACCCACGGCATCGACATCATGCTGAAGCGCCAGAACAACGGTCTCTTCGGGTGTCTGGAACAATGGCCCACTGATGACGTCAAAGCCCATGTCGGAAAATGCAGAGGCAATGACGTTCGCACCGCGGTCGTGCCCATCCTGCCCCATTTTGGCGACGAGCAATTTCGGTTTGCGGCCCAAACGGCGGCCAACCGAAGCAACGCCGTCGAGCACTTGCGCCCAGCGTTTATCGAATTCATGCGCGCTGCCATAAATACCCTGCACAGGCACAGGCGTGGTCGCATAGCGGCCAAACACAGCCTCCATTGCATCTGATATTTCACCAAGTGTGGCGCGTGCGCGGGCGGCGTCGACGGCAAGCGCGAGTAAGTTCGCGCCGCTCTTCGCACCCTCGGTCAGCGCATTCAACGCGGCCTGACACGCGGCTTCATCACGCGACGCGCGCGTGGCGGCAAGGCGTGCAATCTGGCCCTGACGGACGAAGTCGTTATCGACCTCCAGCGTATCAAGCTGGTCTTCGGTTTCCAGACGATATTTGTTGACGCCAACGATGACATCCTCGCCTTTGTCCACCCGTGCCTGACGCGCAGCGGCGGCTTCTTCGATCAAACGTTTGGGCATGCCCGATGCGACAGCCTTGGTCATGCCACCGAGTTCGTCGACCTCGCCGATGATCTTCCACGCCTGATCAACCAGCTCTGCGGTCAAGGCCTCGACATAATAGCTGCCACCCAAAGGGTCGACGACCTTCGTTATGCCGGTTTCTTCCGTCAGAATGATTTGCGTGTTGCGGGCAATACGTGCCGAGAATTCCGTCGGCAACGCAATGGCTTCGTCCAACGCATTGGTGTGCAGGCTCTGCGTGCCGCCAAGGGTCGCGGCCATGGCTTCCACAGTGGTGCGGATGACGTTGTTATAGGGATCTTGCTCTTGCAACGACACGCCCGATGTCTGGCAATGCGTGCGCAGCATTTTGGAGCGTTCGTCCTTTGCGCCGAGCTCATCCATGACGCGGTGCCACAATGTGCGCGCGGCGCGCAGCTTGGACACTTCCATGAAGAAGTTCATGCCGATGCCAAAGAAGAAGGACAGCCGCCCGGCGAACGCATCAATATCCAAGCCCGAAGCCATCGCGCGCTGCACATATTCCTTGCCGTCGGCGATGGTGAAGGCAAGCTCCTGCACCGCGGTCGCGCCGGCTTCATGCATATGATAGCCGGAGATCGAAATGCTGTTGAATTTCGGCATGTTGGCGCTGGTGTACGCAATAATGTCCGAAACGATCCGCATCGATGGTTCGGGCGGGTAAATATAGGTGTTGCGGACCATGAACTCCTTAAGGATGTCGTTCTGAATGGTGCCGTCGAGTTGCGCCTGCGATACGCCCTGCTCTTCACCCGCGACGATGAAGAACGCAAGGATCGGAATGACCGCGCCGTTCATCGTCATCGACACCGACATTTGGTCCAGCGGAATGCCGTCGAACAGGATTTTCATGTCCTCAACGCTATCGATGGCAACACCCGCCTTACCGACATCACCGACCACGCGGGGATGGTCGCTGTCATAGCCGCGATGGGTGGCAAGGTCGAAGGCAACCGAAAGGCCCTTTTGCCCGGCGGCCAAGTTGCGGCGATAAAAGGCGTTAGATTCCTCGGCGGTCGAGAAACCCGCATATTGACGGATGGTCCATGGGCGACCTGCATACATCGACGCACGCACACCGCGCGTGAACGGCGCAAAGCCCGGAAGTCCGGGGTCGCCAGCGTCCGCACTGGTGTACAGTGGCTTCACCGAAATGCCCTCGGGCGTATGCCAGGTTAGGTCCTTGCCCTTAACCTCTTTGTCAGCCGCCTTTTTCCAGTCGTCGATATTCGTCATTTTGTTCCAAACTAAGATATCGTCATCCCGAACATGCCTCGGGATAACAGTCCACCTGCGCGCTTCATCCTGAAACGGGTTCAGGATGAAGAATGGGTGGGTTAAGCCCCCTTAAATTCGGCCTTGCGCTTCTGCAAAAACGCAATTGCGCCTTCGCGGGCATCGTTGCTGTCACCCGCAATCTTCTGTCCTTCGGCCTCACGCAGCAAGGCGGTTGCATAATCCGCATCCAACGCCGCAGCGATATTCTGACGCATGATACCAATGGCGACAGTCGGCCCGTTGGCCAAACGTGTCGCCAAAGCATTTGCTTCAGCCATCAGCTCGGCATCATCGACAGACTTGTAGATCAAACCCCAATCAGCGGCCTTATCCGCTGGAATTTTTTCACCAAGCAACATCATTTCGGTCGCGCGTGCCTTGCCGACAAGGCGCGAAAGCATCCAGCTTGCGCCGCCGTCGGGCACGAGACCAATGTTGACAAAGGCCTGAAGGAAATAGGCAGATTTGCCGGCAATCGCAAAATCGCTGGCGAGTGCAAGGCTGCAACCTACGCCGGCTGCAGGGCCATTAATCGCAGTTATGATCGGCACGTTGAGCTTAGCAAGCTTCAGCATCAGCGGGTTGTAGCTTTTGGTCAGCGCTGAATAAGCCCCCTGCCCGCCGCTCACCGACGCGCCTGCGCCGCGTGCCGACAGGTCAGCGCCCGAACAAAAGGCGCGGCCTTCGCCGGTGATCATGACAACGCGCGCGCCATTCAACTGGTCAAGCGCAGCGCTAATGTCGTCCGCCATTTGCGGCGCCATCGCGTTTAACCGATCTGGACGGTTGAGGGTAATCGTTGCGACATTGTCCGAAATGTCGAGGCGGATGGTTTCGTATGTCATTTTGTCTTCTCCCTGAACTCTCCCGCAGGCGGAAGAGGCGTTACTCTCAATGCCCCTGCGGCACTTCCATAATTTCGGTCAGCACACCCTGCATATCTTTGGGATGCACAAAGAAAATCAACGTTCCGTGCGCGCCAATCCTTGGTTCGCCCAGCACGCGCTTGCCCATAGCTTCAAATTCCGCCTTGGCAGCGTGAATGTCGGGCACTTCGTAACAGACATGATGTTGCCCGCCAGCCGGGTTCTTCTCCAGAAACGCGGCGATGGAAGCATTGCCCGGCAGCGGCTCAATCAGCTCAATCTGCGTTCCGTTCAACGCGCCATCGGCTCCCGGCGTGTCGACAAAGCAAACCTTCACCCCCTGATCCGGCAAGTCGAACGGATCATGGATCTTCGTCGCGCCCATCACGTCGCGGTAAAAGACGATGCTGTCCGCGATGGAAGGCGTTGCAACGCCGATATGGTTGAGACGACCCAGTTTCATACTTCTGCCTTACAACGGAATATTGTCATGTTTCTTCCAAGGGTTTTCCAACGCCTTGTTCCGCAATTTCCGTAAACCCAACGCAATCCGTTTCCGCGTCGAATGCGGGTAGATGACCTCGTCAATAAAGCCCTTGCTCGCCGCGACGAACGGGTTGGCGAAGCGGTCTTCATATTCCGCGGTCTTCACCGCCTGCTCTTCTGTGGATAGCCCGCGGAAGATGATTTCAACCGCACCCTTTGCGCCCATTACCGCGATTTCAGCGGTGGGCCATGCGTAATTGAGGTCGCCGCGCAAATGCTTTGACGCCATGACGTCATAGGCGCCGCCATAAGCCTTTCGGGTAATGACGGTGATTTTAGGCACAGTCGCTTCGGCATACGCAAAAAGCAGTTTGGCGCCATGTTTGATGATGCCGCCATATTCCTGCGCGGTACCTGGCAAAAAGCCAGGAACGTCGACGAAGCTTATGATCGGAATTTCGAACGCGTCGCAGAAACGCACAAAACGTGCGGCTTTCTTTGAGCTGTTGATGTCAAGGACGCCTGCCAATACCATCGGTTGATTGGCAACGATACCCACAGTGCGGCCCTCAATACGGCCAAAGCCGATGATAATATTTGCTGCGTGTGTTGGCTGCACCTCAAAGAAATCGGCCTCATCGACCGTTTTGCGGATCAACTCGTGCATATCATAAGGCTGGTTGGCGCTTGGCGGGATAAGCGTATCAAGGCTGGGCTCGATGCGGTCCCACGCATCTTCCGTTGGGCGCTCTGGCACACCAGCACGGTTATTCTCGGGCAAATAATCAAAGAAGTCGCGAACCGAAAGAAGCGCTTCAATATCATTTTCGAACGCATTGTCGGCAACGCCCGACTTCGTCGTGTGCGATATTGCGCCGCCAAGTTCTTCCTGCGTCACCACTT
>ENA-OUVC01001134-OUVC01001134.1-marine-metagenome-genome-assembly--contig:-NODE-1134-length-16106-cov-2.930626_pt1 | contig 16106 bp, 13 predicted proteins | sample MGYA00248622_ERZ508571 | MGnify/ENA primary metagenome ERZ508571 (study PRJEB26236, sample SAMN06267175) | marine metagenome | isolation source: Columbia River Estuary | place: USA:Columbia River... | reverse complement strand
GTTCTTGTATTTTAATTTGGCTACTATGCTTTGTATGTCTTCAACTGCAATAGGGTCAATACCTGCAAACGGTTCATCTAATAATATAAATTTAGGGTCTACGGCTAAAGCCCTTGCAATCTCCGTTCTTCTTCTTTCGCCACCACTTAGTACATCACCCATATTTTTTCTTACATGATTTAATCTAAACTCATCAAGTAAAGCATCTCTTTTATGTAATTGCTCCGCTTTGGTTAATTTAGTCATTTCTAGTACAGATAAGATATTATCTTCTACACTCATTTTTCTGAAAATGGAAGCTTCTTGAGGTAAATAACCAATGCCCATTTGCGCACGTTTATACATGGGTAATTTAGTGATATCTATATCATCTAAAAAGACAGCGCCTTCATCTGGTTTTACAATACCAACGACCATATAAAATGAAGTGGTTTTTCCTGCTCCATTTGGGCCTAAAAGACCCACAATTTCACCTTGATTTACTTCAAAGGAAACATTATTTACAACGGTTCGTTGTCCATAACGCTTAATTAGATTTTGGGTATGTATTTTCAAAGTGAATGTTTATCTGCAAATTTACAATAATGGCTTATAATCGCTTGTTAAATTTACTAAATTTACTGATATAAGCCTTGTTTGTCTTAATTAATATGGCGATTTATTGTATTTTTGTTAACTAGCGCCAATAAAGAATTATGAAAGTAACAGATCATTTAAAGCAGGCAAAAAAGCCCATTATTTCATTAGAGATTTTACCTCCAACGAAAGGGAAAAGTATTGATTCTATTTTTTCGCAATTAGATGCGTTTATGGAATTTAAGCCTTCGTTTATCAACGTTACCTATCATAGAGCAGAACAGGTTTTCAAGAAGCGATTAGACGGCACTTTTGAGCGTGTTGATATTAGAAAACGACCAGGCACGGTAGGAATTTGTGCTGCTATAATGAATCGTTATGGTGTAGACGCGGTTCCGCATTTAATATGTGGAGGTTTTTCTAAAGAAGAAACAGAAAATGCACTAATAGATCTCCATTTTTTAGGAGTAAATAATGTGTTAGCACTAAGAGGAGATGCACCTTCTAACGAAAAGTTCTTTACACCTCATCCTCTAGGGCATCATTATGCTGATGATTTAGTGCAGCAAATTGCAGATTTAAATAAAGGGAAGTATCAAGAAGATGACATATTAGATGGAGTAGAAACGAATTTCTGTATCGGTGTTGCTGGTTATCCAGAAAAACATTTCGAAGCTCCAAATATGGATTCTGATTTGTATTTCTTGAAAAAGAAAATTGATAAGGGTGCTGAATATATTACTACTCAAATGTTTTTTGAAAACAAACATTTTTATAATTTTCAAGAGCAGTGTAAGCAAAATGGAATTCAAGTACCTATTATACCAGGATTAAAACCTTTGACGACCAAAAAACAATTGACCATTATTCCAAGTATCTTCAAAGTAGAAGTACCTGTTGAGCTTTCCACGGAAATCATGAAAGCGAAGACAGAAGCTGCTTGTGATCAAATTGGTGCGGAGTGGTTATTAGCGCAATGCAAAGATCTATTGAAACACGATACACCTATTTTGCATTTCTATACCTTAGGTAAACCACATATTGTTAAAAAAGTTTTAGAACAGTTATTCTAAATAAAAAAGGGGCAGTTGCCCCTTTTTTATTTGTCTAATTTTTTGAAATAGTTATCTATAAATTCTTTTACTATTGCTATTCGTATAGCCTTCCAATCTTTAGATGTGTCATTTTGAGGGATATCAAAATTCATAGCAAAAAAGTAAGGATAATTTCGTTCATTACTTTTATTCATAGCATTAGGATGCTCCTTCACTTTCATAATATATTCTGCATAACCTACTACCCATAATACTTCTTTATTGCCATTAATCCCCCATCCAGTTTTAAAGGAAAGTCTTGAATTGCTGGTTTGTTCGCGAAGCATCATACTTCTCACAATTCGTTGACTACGTTCAGAAAAAGGCAATTGATTGAAATATAGTTTTTTAATAAATCCTAATTGCTCATCGGCGCTAATGCTCAAGGATCCATTAATCCAGAAACTATCCACTGCGCCTCCTATTTTTTTATTTCCATATTGGCAAGTGTCTAAATATAATTGAAGTTTTTCTATTCCTGTTTTTTTAGCAATTTGCTGATAGTAAAAGAGATTACTCACCTCAAATGCTTTTCGCATATCCATAGCGGTATCCCATTCTGCTCTTCTTTTAACCCCGTCCCATTGAATTGTATAGGATTCATCAGGTATGGTATTAGTTTCTAAGGCAACCAATGAGTTCAATATTTTAAACGTAGAAGCCGGTGTAAAACGTTGTCTGCAACGATTAAGATTGTAGTAATCTACAATTTCATGTGTCTGATCTTTAATGATAATACAAGCATCTGTTATTTGATACTTTTCAAATACTTGCTTCCATTCTTTTTTTTCATGAACACGGGCATCATCGCAAGAATAGAAAAGGATTACAGGAAGTGAAACGATTAGTAATGTAAATTTGTTTAGCATAAAAATAGATTAGTCGAAAGATTGGTTGTTAGCAGCAGATATTTTTATCATGCGCTCGTAATCGGTAGGAGATAAATCGTTAAAGAAGTAATGTATAGGGTCAATTTTAGTGTTGTTTTTAATGACTTCGTAATGGCAATGCGGACCTGTACTTTTACCTGTGCTACCTACATAGCCAATTACTTGACCTCTTTTCACTTGTTCGCCACCTCGTGCTTTTATTCTGATCATATGGCCATAAAGCGTTTGGTATCCGTAGCCATGATAGATAATGACATGATTGCCATAACCTCCAGCATCAAAACTTGCATTTCTAACTACACCATCTGCAGTAGCATAAATGGGCGTACCAATGGGTGCTGCAAAGTCTAATCCTGTATGCATTTTTGGTGTTTTATAAACAGGGTCAATGCGATAACCGAAACCTGATGCTACTCTTGAGAGATCTTTGTTAGAAACAGGTTGAATAGCAGGAATTCTCTTTAGCATAACTTCCTTAGTGGCAGCATATACTTGCAGCGAATCATATGATTTTTTTTGTGTTTGTATTCGATTCTTTATGGATGCAATTTTCTCCTCCATCGATTCTAAGATTTCATCTACACTCTTATACTTGTATTTGCTAAAATCAATATCAGAATAATTTTTACCAAACCGAATGCTGTCGGGTAATGGTGTAGCTTCAAAAATAGTTCTATAAATTTTATTGTCCCTATCTTCTAACTCTTTTATAGATTTATTAAGCGCATCAATTTCTGCCTGATATAATTGGTATTTTTCATTCATGATACCAATTTCTGTTCGGGTTATTTTTGCTTTGGGAGAATCTAAATATTTAAAGGCTATCGCTGCCATAATAATAGCCAATACCACAGACCCTGAAATAAAACCAAAAACTCGAATGATTTTTTTTCTCAGTGGCACCACAAAACGCTCAAAGGTATTGGTGGTGGTATCAAAATAGTATTTCTTTATATTTCTCAATAAGGGCGAATTAGGTGTAAAAGTACTAGTAAAACTTAGATCTTAAAAATGATTTCTTAAAATTAAGGAAGCATTTGCAATTAGATGTTATTATTGGCAGCATATTTATTATTTTTGCTTTGCTTCAAAACGACCTATATCCATGTTAAGTATTTTTAAAAAAGAGATACATTCTTTTTTTAGTTCCATTGTTGGCTATCTGGCTATGCTCATATTTATCATAGCTTGTGGTCTTTTTTTATGGGTAGTTCCGAGTTCTAGTATCTTAGACTATGGCTATGCGTCCATGGATCGTTTTTTTGAATTAGCCCCATGGTTTTTATTGTTATTAATACCATCGGTAACCATGCGAGCTTTTGCAGAGGAATTTAGAACAGGTACCATTGAATGGTTGTCTACAAAGCCTATTGCCAACACTAATATTGTTTTAGGTAAATATTTTGCTTCAGTTGTTTTAGTAGCAGCGGCTCTTTTGCCTACCTTAATTTATGTTTATTCTATTTCCAATTTATCGGCAATAGAGGATTCTATTGACTATGGATCTATCATAGGTTCTTATTTTGGCTTATTGTTTTTAGTTGCCGGATTTAATGCTGTTGGGATTTTCTGCTCCACTTTAGCTTCTAATCAAATAGTTGGATTTTTAATTGCTCTTTTTTCATGTTATATCCTTTTTTATGGTTTTGAATCTTTAAGTGCTATTACCGAATTGCCCGTAGGTTTTGATTATTACTTGAGTATGATTGGCATGTCTTATCATTATAATTCTATTAGTAGAGGTATTATAGATAGTAGAGATGTATTGTATTTCTTATCTATTATCATTTTCTTTTTATCGTTGAGTACCTATTCGTTAACCAAAAGAACTTGGGACAAAGCTCAATAATTGTATCGTATGTCTAACACCGCTAATCAAAATAAACAAAACAAACACCGTCAAGCTAAAATGCGCTTGTGGATGTTACTGGTTATATTAATAGGCTGCAATATCCTGGCTAGTCAATTTCATATTGGTATAGATTTGACTGCCGATAAGAAATTTACATTGTCAAACGCATCTGTAAGGTTACTTAAAAATTTAAAAGATGTTGTTGTAGTTGATGTTTATTTGAAAGGAGAATTTCCTTCTGGTTTTAAAAAATTAAGTGAAGCAACAAAAGAAAAGCTAAATGCTTTTCAAGATGTAGCAGGCACTAAAGTTGTATATCGATTCATTAATCCATTTGAAGGCAAAGCAGAATCGGAAAAAGAAGCCATTTTCAAGCAATTAGCTGATAAAGGTATTAATGGGGTTAATTTACAAGTAAATGGTAAAGGAGCTGAAGGCTATTCTGAAAAAATCATATTCCCTTATGCATTAGTTTCTTATAATGGAAAAAGTTATCCTGTAAAGTTGTTAGAATCTCATTTGGGTATGAGCCCTTTAGAGGTGCTTAATTATTCAGAATCACAACTAGAATATAAGTTTGTAAAAGCAATACATACCTTAGAGTTGCCAGATGTACCTTCTGTAGCCTATATCGTTGGGCATGAAGAGTCTTTAGGATTGCAAACCTTAGATTTATTGCGTTCTCTAGATGCAAATTATAATTTAGACACTATAGATATTACGAGTACTTATTTTATTCCAAATACGTATGACGCCATTGTAATTAATAAACCTAAAACGGCATTTGAAGATAAAGATAAGTTTAAGATAGATCAGTATGTTATGCATGGTGGCCATGTGCTTTGGATGGTAGATATGTTGCAGACACCTATGGATAGTTTGCAAAAAACGCAACAATTTGTTACCCTCGATTACCCTTTGAATTTAGACGATTTATTCTTCAAATTTGGCTTCAGAATAAATACCAATTTGATTGAAGACATGCAATGCAATCAGATACCGGTAACGGTAGGGATGAATGGCGACCAACCACAAATTGAATTGCGCAATTGGATATATTTCCCAGTGATGATTCCTGAAAGCAAGCATCCTATTGTAAATAATATGGATGCTATTATGGGCATGTTTGTGAATAGTATAGATACAGTTGAGAATACTGCTATTGAAAAAACAGTTTTATTAAGCTCTTCTAAATATAGTAGAGTGGCTGCTTCTCCTATGCGTGTAAGTTTAACGATGCTAAAATATCCTCAGCGTACTACATTATTTAATCAGCCCAACCAGCCCATTGCTGTTTTGCTAGAAGGTAATTTTAACTCGCTATTTGCTAATCGGTTAGCGGCTAGTTTTTTGCATATTTACCAAGACTCTTTGCACAGAACCTTTAAAGGGGCAACTGATAAGGCTACTAGTATGATTGTAATCGCTGATGGGGATATAGCTGAGAATGATTTTTCAAAAGCGCGCGGGCCTATGGAAATGGGCTATTGGCGTTATAGCGATACGCGTTATGCCAACAAAACATTTGTTCTTAATTGCTTAGAGTATTTAGTAGATCAGAGTAAATTAATGGAAGCTAGAACAAAAGAGTCTCGTTTACGTTTATTAGATGCAGGTAGAGTTACAGATGAGAAATTGCAATGGCAAATTGTAAATATTATACTTCCTATAGTGCTCATTTTGATTTTTGCATCTGCCTATACCTTTATTAGAAAAAGAAAATTTGAAGTAAAAAGTAAATAAGTATGCGTAAGAATATAGGGTATGTAGTGGCTTTGTTGATCATCCTTTTTGGTATCTATTGGGTATATTTCAGAAACCCAACGGAGAGTGTTTTTGGTAATAAGGAAGATCAATTTTCTTATACGGATACAGCATCTATTTACAGTATATTTTTAGCGGATAGAAAAGGTAATAAAATTCATTTGCAACGCTCAGGTTCTATTTGGATGGTTAATGAAAAATACCAGGCCATGGCACCAAACGTAAATGATATTTTAAGGGTAATTGCCACTCAAAAAGCCATGTATCCGGTACCTAAAATTAAACACAATGATATTGTTAAGGGATTGGCAGGTTCAGGTATTAAAGTAGAGCTCTATAATAAAGATGGCGATCAATTGCGCGTGTTTTATATGGGTGGTGTTGCTGATGATAACCAAGGTTCTTATATGTTATTAGAAGGTGCCCAACATGTTTATGTTGTAAATATGCTAGGGTTTAATGGCTATTTAACACCTTACTACAGTACCATGATAGAAGATTGGAGATCGCGCATAGTTTTTGATGCCTTGCCGCATCAAATTAGATCCATAACGGTGATAGATGCTTTAGATTCTTTAGCTTCATTTAAATTGATACAATCAAAAGATAGTTTCGTATTAAATCCCCTTTCGAAAAAGTTTGTTTCAACCACACCTTTAATACAAGGTAAAGCAAAAAGCTATTTAGATTTTTTCAAGTTTGTAAACTGTGAGGGCTATTTAAATGGATTGCCCAAATTAGACTCTATTATTGCCTCAGTGCCTTCTAAAGGAGATATCTATTTAGAATTGTCAGATAATTCCGTACAGCATGTTCGCTTATATTGGATGTTTATGAACAAGAGAAGTAAAAATGTATACAAAGAGAAGGATAAAGATCCTTTGCCGTATGATGGAGACCGATGTTATGCTGTTTTCAATAAGGATGCAGATACCGCTATTATACAGTTAGGTATATTTAATAAAATAACTAGAAAAGCGATGGAATTTTATCATCGTTAGTATTTACTGAGCCATCCAGTATTTCCTTAAGATCCATTCCGTGCTGAGTAATACTAAAGCTAGCAAAAAAAGCCATTTTAAATCAATGATATCTATACTCTTTTCTTGATTTTTAATGATCGTTTTATGGGCCTTTTTGTTGATGCTATCTACTATACGTTTAATATTGCCTAAAGTAGTAGCAAAACCATTATTGTTATTGGCAAGCCTTTGTAATTCATCCCAATTGGCAGTATTGGTTATATCCTCTATACATTTGTTATTAACTATAAATGCTCCTTTATCTTCATAAATTACGCCATCTATTTTGGCAGTTGCGCTATAGGTATAAGATCCGTCTTCTAATCTTCCTATAGCACTCTGTAGCGTAGCATTATTATGTTGCATAAATACGGATACTATATTTTTATTTTTTTCTTTAACTGTTAATTGCACTGCTGCTTGTTCATTTTTATGAAGCTCATTCTCCAGGCTACCGATGAAAGAAACGGTCTCTTTATTATTAAAAGCATCTTTAATGGGGTGAACAGATAACTTTTTATTGCGATCTTGTTGCGTAAGGATAGTTATTGAATTTTGAATTAATTCATCTACTACTGCATGACCTTGAGTATTTTTAAATTCATACATACGCCATTTCCAAATGCCTTCTCCTAGAGTGGTAATTTTAAAAGGTCTGCTCGGTTCGAAAAGCCATACTGGGCTAGATCCTTGATATACTAAAGCTTCTGCATTTACAATGGTTGGCAACGTATTGAAATGTTGTTGTAAAGGAGGTAATTGCTTAGCTATTGTGTGCGTATTTGAATTCACTTCGAATAAGGAAAACTGTTTATTTAAGCTAATGCTTCCCGATGGATTAATTTTATTTTTCTCTACACCTGTAAATCCGGCTTCATTGCCTGCTATCAGAAGCCAAGTAGGAATTTTTTGTGTTACTGTTTTCCAGTTAGCTTGTTTTGGATAAAAGTAAATTGCTGCATCGAGTTTTTCTAAATCATTTTCACTTGGCATTTTCCCTATGAAAGATTGAAATTGAATGCTCTTGTTTTTGTCAAGTGCAGCAATAATTGCTTGCATGTCGGGGTGTGGCGCATCGGCTATAATGCCAATCTGTTTTTGGTCTGCTTTTACCTGAATAGTAGCTAATAGCTGATTGTTTTGGAGATTAACTTCTTCCTGAGCTTTGGATATGACTATACTATAGCTATGGATGCCTTCTTGCGTTGCTTTTTGCATAAAGGCAATTGTTTTTACTTGTTCCTGTAAACTAGAGGAGATGGTTTTACTTTGGATTATACTATTATCTTCCTTTAAGCTTACCGTAAATGTCTGATTGCTGACCTGTTGAAATTTTATATCTGCTTTTATTTCAAATAAATTATTAAGCAGTGCAGTTTTGTTATAATACAATTTCTCAATTGCTACATCTTGAATTTTATTCGTATCACCAATAGCTATACAATAAATTGGAGCTGTATTAGATAGGGTAGCTGCACTAGGCATGCCTCCCAAATTATATTGCCCATCACTTATTACAATAATGGCATTTATATTTTGGTCAATTTGTTTTGTGCTTACTTCTTGAAGCGCATTACTTATATTCGTTGCATCACCTATGTAAGGTTTTTGATATGCAGAAAGTTCTTGATCGAAGTAATAACGTTGAAATACATAATCAGAACTTAAACTTTTTTCAATATTGTTGATGTCTTTAATTACCAAATTGGTATCCTTATGCAAAAGGTTTGCTATCGATGCTGATCGGTCATCTAAAAAAATAATTTTTGGCTTAATGTGTAAGGTGGATTGAAAAGTAATTTTCGGCGCTGCCCACATAATAAGGAGTAATATAAAACTCAACATCCTCAAGCCTGCCGTTACTATAGGGTATGGCACGCCTCTGCTGATGTCTTTTTTGTATACCATCCAAGCCATCCAGCAAGATACTAAGCCGCCTATAATAAATATGATCCAATTCATTTGTAGTGCAAACTAATAAAATATTTTTATAGCGTCTCTATTAGTTTTGTGGTATATAAATACTAATTCTTGAGTGCTTCTTTGTATTTTTGATTAAAATAGGATCGTATGAGAATGCACGAAGTGCAATCAAGCAAGGACATCAAAACCTTTTTACAAATAGCAATTACAATTAATGCTAATGACCCACAATGGATTCGCCCATTGGATAAAGATATTGAAGAAGTTTTCGATGAAAAGAAAAATAAGTTCTTTAAAAGGGGAATTGCAAAGCGTTGGTTATTATTCAATGAAACTGAGGAATGTATAGGAAGGGTAGCTGCTTTTGTAAATCGACAATATAAAGAAGCGCAACCTACAGGCGGCATTGGTTTTTTCGAGTGTATAAATGATCAAAAGGCTGCTCATTTCATTTTTGACCATTGCAAAAATTGGCTACAAGAACAAGGGATGGAGGCCATGGATGGTCCTATTAATTTTGGTGAACGTGATAAGTGGTGGGGATTATTAGTAGAAGGATTTCATGAGCCGCTATATGGCATGAATTACAATCCACCTTATTATAAAGACTTGTTCGAATCCTATGGGTTTCAAGCGTATTTTCATCAGCACTGTTATGCTTTATCGGTTGATAATAGATTGCAAGATAAATTTTACCAACGCCATGCAGAGATATCTTTAAATAAAGAGTTTAAAGCCATCCATATGAAGAAGCGCGATTTGGAAAAATATGCAAATGATTTTACCATCATTTATAATAAAGCTTGGGCTAGCCATGGTGGGGGTAAAGAACTAGAAGAGAAGCAAGTAGTGAAATTATTTAAGACCATGAAGCCTGTTATGGATGAACGTCTCAATTGGTTTGTTTATCATAATGGAGAGCCCATAGCCTTTTGGATTAATTTGCCAGATTTAAATCAATGGTTTAAAAAAATGAATGGACATTTTTCACTGCTTTATAAGTTGTATTTCCTCATGCTTAAAATGTTCTCTACTAATAATCGATTTGTAGGCTTGGTATTTGGAATTATACCCGAATTTCAAGGTAAAGGAATTGATGCATTTATGATTGTTGAAGGAGCAGAGTTTATTAAACAGCATGCTAAAAATTATACCAATTTTGAGATGCAATGGATTGGAGATTTTAATCCAAAAATGATTAATATTGCAGAGAGTTTAGGCACGCACATGAGCAGAAAACTGAGTACCTATCGTTTTTTGTTTGACCGTACTAAACCATTTATAAGACATAAAACTATTTAAACATGAAAAAAGTAATTTTTGCTTTCTTATTATTAACGACTTCGTTAACCTGGGCTCAGAATAAAAAACCTTTGAGTATTTATGGATTTAATCCATTTCATGTAACAGAAGAGAACTTAGGTATTGCCTTTTCTTATGAGCATTTTTTAGATAGTAAAGGTATTTTTAGTTTGTATTTGCCTGTTTCAATTGCCTTCCCGGAGGTTGCCAACAAATTCTATTATAACACCTATTATGGTACGCAATTTACCGATTATAGAAATTTGACTTATTTCAATGCTTATCCAGGTATTAAAGTATATCCCGGGGGTTCTAATAAACGAGTTTCTTATGCTGTAGGTGCATCTTTAGTAATGGCTTTAGGTAAAGAAAATGAAACAACTTATAGGTACAAACAAGACACATCAAACATGTATAATTACTTTTTTGATTCTAAAACTTCAACTAATAAAAATGCATTTAAATTTGGAATGCTAATTACAAATTCGTTGAATGTACGTCCTACCAATAATTTTTATTTCGGCGTTGAGTTTGGCATTGGTTATACTTACATTAATGCCTTTGGCTCAGAAGCAATAGAACGCGAAGTATTAACTCAGTTTGGTTTGAAATTTGGTTTTATAAAATAAACGCTAAAAACATTCCATCAGTTTAATAACTTCTACAGCTTCTTTTACATCATGAACGCGTAATATTTTTGCGCCTTGTTGCAATGCAATTACATGTAGCGCTGAAGTGCCATTGAGTGCTTCTGCTGCAGTACATGCTAGCGTCTTGTATATCATAGACTTTCTAGAGAGCCCAACTAATATAGGTTTGCCAAGTAGTTCTAGAAATCGTAATTCTTTAAGCAATTCAAAATTCTGTTTTGTATTTTTTGAAAATCCAAAGCCAGGATCTACGATGATATCTTTAATACCACAGCTTTCAGCTGCTTGTATTCGATTCATAAAGTATTCTAAAATGGAAGCCTCTAAGTTGTCATAGTGACAATTGGCTTGCATTGTTTCTGGAGTGCCCTTTAAGTGCATCATACAATAGGGTACTTGCAATTCGGCTACGCTTGATAGCATGGCATTGTCTATTAGACCGGCACTAATGTCGTTGATTATGTTTGCGCCAGCCTGTACGCTTGCTCTAGCTACTTGACTATGATAGGTATCTATAGAAATCCAACAAGTAGGATGCTTCTTTTTGATAAGCTCAATAGCAGGTATTAGTACTTCTATTTCTTTTTCAGGTGACGAAATGGGTTCTCCAGGTTTGCTTGATGCAGCCCCTAAATCAATAATTGCCGCACCTTCTGCTAACATTTGCGTAGCTTTTTCTAGTACTTGTTCTGTATTAGTAATACGACTATTTGCATAAAAGGAAGCATCATTTATATTAATAATACCCATAACCACGGGTTTGCTCAGATCTAAAATAGCCCCTTTTGACTGCAGGGTATTTTGTATAGGTAATTGTGTATTTTTGAGCATAATTTTTAAAATTAAAGCAGTATTTTTAATCCATGAATCAAACCTTAAAGCAATATCGAGAAGTAATTACGCATTGTCACGATTTATTTGAAAAAAAAACACGTGATTATGGTACTTCTTGGAGAATGCTAAGACCCATATCAATTGTAGATCAAATATACATTAAAGCCAGTCGAATTCGTCAAATTCAAGAAACAGGAACACAGAAAATAGGTGACTCTATTGATAGTGAGTTTGTAGGCATTGTAAATTATGGCATCATAGCTTTAATTCAAGGCGGATTAACGGAAGATACTCCTGTAGACCTGTCAATTGATGAGGCTACTGCCCATTATCAAACACAAGCTCAGCATGTAGAGGATTTAATGATGCAAAAAAATCATGATTATGGAGAAGCATGGAGAGAAATGAATCAAGCGTCTTTTGTTGATCTTATTTTAGTAAAATTATTAATCATAACTTCACTTGTATAACCAATTACTACACTTGTTCCAACAACAGGTATATCGTTTAATATTTCACCAATTGCTCCGAGTGTATGTACTAAAATATTATAAAATAATAATGTAACATATTTTACAAAAAAATCTAATAATAATAAAAAGTCGGCAATTAATAATGTAAATGTATAATTCTTAAGTCCAAAATTCACAGGAGGTGTTAAATTATCACCACAATCTTCTTCTTCATTGGGAACTAATTCTTTAAGACCGATGAATCTATCTTTGGTGAATAGATTATCATTATGATATGAACTTTGAAATGATGAAACAGTATAAACTTTATTATAATTAAATCTATAAAAATAATCTTGTGGATAATATGATCCGTTGACGTTATTAAAAAGAATATTATCATTTAACGCTCCCAATGGATAATCATTCCAATTTGTTGACCAAGTATATGACTTATCAATTTCCGAATCGGTAGTTGCATATTCCCTAATATTTGGTATTAAATAAGAACCGATTGTTCTTACTCTACCTAATGACTCATTTTTTGTGGATACTCTAAATCTATAACATGCAGATGTTGGAATACCCTTATTTGGGTCGTTTGTAATTTCGTTCTCACCGAATTCATTTGTGTAAACAAACTCCATGTTCATAGGAACCGAAATCATAAATGAACCACTATCATCAACATCTTCACTAGTTTCCATTAGTTCCAATATTGGTCGATTGTTACTATCTTTCTTGTTTGTAAATCTTAATATTTCTACTGTTGCCGGTTCGGTAATAAGACCACACTTATTACCCATACCACCTCTTGGTGTACAATTTTTATTAACCGTGTTGTTTCCTTGGTCGGAAAATACTGACCCTAATAAAATTGCCTTTGGTTCAATTTTTACTCCCTTATCTGATAAATCAAAATCCGTTCTTGTAATTCCTATTTGACATAAGTCAACATTACCCCAAAATGGAACAACCTCAACTGTCTTATCAAATGAAACGATTTGGGGTAATGAATCAATATCTTCAGATGCTTTAAATGCGTATGATGTTTTAAATTGGTCTAATCCAACTCCTTGTCTAATGAAATCGTCGGGTCTTAGTGAAAAACAACCCATGTCCGATAAATCCAAATCAACATGAAGTTTTTGTAATCCTAACGGAACTCCCCATATCATAAAGTCACCAGATTCATTAGTCTTAACCGTGTACTTATAATATTTCTCATAAACTTCCAATACCTCTTCTCTATTGAGAACTTCTAATTGGTCGGGAAATGTTCCAGTTGGTTCGTGTCCTCCGTGTTGTTTTCTTGCCGGTAATAAATTATATCTGTAATTTGTTTCTTCGTTTCTTTCTGATGGGTCTTTATATGGATATAAAGCCGAAATTACGGGGTCTGTCGAATCTTCGTCCGATAATGGGACAAATATAGAAACTCTTGCGTTTGGTACCCCAAAACCATTATTAACAATGATTCTACCACACACAACACCATAATCTGAACAAAGTGAAGTATATGTGTCTTTCTGTGTAAACTTTAAAGACAAAATTTCCAATAAATCATAGTCTTGTTTTAATTCGACTGTGATGTTTTGGTCTTTACCAATATCTGTGTATATTCTGTGTTTTTGTAGCATTCTTATAATAAATAGAAAGAGGTGGATTTTCTATTATTATAAACAAAAAACTAATTAAAATGTAGTCGTTCCTAAGGTTTTAATTCTTATCTTAATGTCCTTATTAGGGAATCTAATTTGGAATATTTGATTTGACTTCATGAATATAGTGTTGTCGCTTTGTTGTATTTCTTTCGTTGCGTTGTCTTTGTAACTTTGTGAAACCTCGGATGATGAGTATTCTCCACCAATTTTTCCAAAAACTCTTAAATCTACAACGTTCACAACTCCCGACACATTACCAATGGATTTTGACAAATCTCCAACAAATAGTGGATCGCCCATTTTACGTTTTTCAATTGCGAAGAAATCTACAATATTTTCGATTGCCGTCTTAATAACGTCTGTTTGTGATGTATTCTTATCTATAACTAAATCAACTTCTAAACCCATATCAATAACCTCACCACTCACAATATCCAAATAATCGTTAATCATTCTAAACTCAGAAAGATAATTTAAAATATTATTTTTTAATGTATTGGATACAGTGTCAGTTAAACTACCATTTTCGTCATATGATAATAATTTGATTCTTACCTTATTATCTTCTTCCATCACATTTACCTTTGCCGGTGCTCCGAATGTAGATGGCATTGTTTCTATTAAAGATTTATAGTCATTTAACGTTACAGCTCTGTTTTGTGCTGCAAAATTATAAGCAACCATATTTCTTATTTCTTCTATTGTTGGTTGGTCCGCCCCACCAATTGCTGGTGTGATATTTGTCACAGATAATGAATCCTCAACCTGTGTGTTAATAGTTGAATTTGGACCTTGTATGTTAAATTCGACACTATCCACACTTGTTATAACATTAACTCCTAGATTGCTTTCTTTACCCCCACCAATTCTATATTTTATGAATAGTGTTGTGTTTACTTTTGGAATTGCACCAAGTGATTGGTTATTTAAATAAGTTCCTAAATTTACTTTAAGATTGTTTGTAATATAATTGTCTAAATTTTCTAAAGGATCAATATTTCCTGAACCAAATGTTAATGAAAAATAACCTTCAGGTGTATATTCTGTTATGAATTTATTATTTACAGGTAAAAATGTTCCTGCAGTAAAATTATTTGTATCTGATACAGATGTTGGGTCTGGTACAAATACTTTGTCTTGAATTAATGATTTAACCTCATACCACTTATTTGTGATATTAGAAAATTCATTTGATGTTGGATTACTTGTAAAAGTTGTACCGTCCTTATGAATAACAGATGTTACTCCTAATACGTTTTGTTCAGGTAAGTATAATTTTAAGAAAGGTTTTTGATCCGCTTGGTTTATAACTCTTCTATAAATTTTTGTTATACCATTTACAACTGGTTCTCTTTTTGTAATTGTATAAGATATTAATCTATTATTTACATCAAAATTTGGTATTTTTAATCTATTAGGTTCTCCCTTTTCATTATATGGAATAGAAAAATCAATATCTGTAATTGTTTCAAATATTTGACCACCACCAGAAATTTGTGCACCAGATTTTAATATACCCTCATATCTTTCATCATCTTTATCCCCTTTAACAGGTACGTTTATACTAAAATCGCATAACGCTACTGATGGTCTTGGCCCAGGAACTTTAAATCCGTATGTTTTTGCAATATGAAATAACGATTGTCTTTGCTGTGCAAAATCCAACATAGTTTCTTGCCATACTCTATCAATATGAAAGTGTAAGTTATCAGCAACGGCGGCATTTAAATCTAACAATACAGAATATATTGACGCATCATTGGTGTTTTTAACCAAATCAGGATAATATTGTTTAGTTAGGTTTACTAATTCCTGTCTTAAACCCGCAAAATCACGGGTTGCATATGATATTTTTTTACTCATCTTAAATGTTTAATATTACAAAATCTGAAGTTGAAAATGCTCCATTAGTTACTGTGTATTCGATTTTTACTTTGGCAGTATATGGTTTGGTTGAATGGTCGGAAACCCTGAATAGTCTTTCATCTTCCATCATGTTAAATGTGGTTGTTTCATCGGGGTCATCCTCCGCGGACATGACATTAATTGATGTGATATCTAAATTAGGGATATAGGTTTTTAC
>ENA-OUVC01001127-OUVC01001127.1-marine-metagenome-genome-assembly--contig:-NODE-1127-length-16125-cov-3.103627_pt1 | contig 16125 bp, 11 predicted proteins | sample MGYA00248622_ERZ508571 | MGnify/ENA primary metagenome ERZ508571 (study PRJEB26236, sample SAMN06267175) | marine metagenome | isolation source: Columbia River Estuary | place: USA:Columbia River... | reverse complement strand
CCTCTGTACCTGAGGTATTGGGTACACAGATAGCGCGTGTAGAGAAGTTTGGTATTTCATTTAACCCTGAGAGTTATATCCAATGGGGCATGAACCGATTCTTTACTGACGTTAAGCGTGGTGCAGTATTGAACATACAAGATAATGAGACAGGCCTTGGTCAATTAAAGGTCATCTCAGATATGGGCATGGGGTCTTGGTTTAGGGATTTATTTACTACTGACTTTGGAACCCAAAAACTTGGAGCATGGGATCCGTACTTAGATGAGTACGTATTAAGTTCTAATGAACAACCTATACCAACTGTAACTGAGTGCATATCATGTGGTATCACTCAAGAGTTTACAGTCACAGATGCTGAGAGAATTACTGAGTACTGTGTGAATGTTGGTGAAGTTGTTGGAGATGTGGACATCGTATACAATGTGACAAGCATTGGCGTTGATGTAGATTTTGAGATATCAGCTAACTACAATGGCACACCATATACCACAGGTCCTACTTCAGTTGATGGAACATTAACCATTGACAAGGACAGCAATTCTGCAGATACAGTTGAGATACAAATTACCACAACAGGAGCTATCGCAATCGAGGTTACGGTAAATTGCCCTACGGCTAATGAGCTTACTGTTGTTGAGGTTGTGCTTACAGCTAACTCAGATGCAGGTCAGAGCATCTATTCTCAGTGGAGATATACTGATGGAGCTTACACAGGTTCACTTCAAAGCTCACTTGTAATCTTTGCATCAGGCACTAACCCTGTGGTATCAAGATACAACTCAGTTCTTGGTCTTCAAGGATCAGCAAGTATACCAACAAATGGTAGCACTGTTCGTATGGCATCAAATAAGTTTGCTTTTGCAAATTATAACTTTGACCCTACTCAAGACAAGTTTAGATATTTAAGAACTAATACCACGTACCCCAATACAACTGTTGGTATTAATGCATTAGTTGCTGCATCATCAGTAGGTACAACTGCAGGTGGTGGAACATATTACTATGCAGACGTTCCTGCAGGAACTACAGGTGACTACTTGTATTTAGTTTGGGATTTCAGAAATGTACACGAAGTTCCACTTTGTTGGTCTGAGGACCCGCTTGATGTTGACTACGTATGCTGTGAATGCAACCCTTGTGATAGCCCTTGTCGCGAGTGGTCACTTCAAAATGTTGGTGAGGGATCTGCAACAGTTAGATATACTAATTGCAATGGAGTAGTTCAAACAATAACAATAAATGAGGGAACAACTCGATTAATATGTGGCCTATCATCAGTAGCCCCATTAGTAATATCAGGAGGAGTAATCATAACAATATCGCAGGAATGCGGATGTAGAGAATAAAATTAATTAATATGCCATACTACTTAGATGCACCATCATTAGCACTAGCCACAGCCGTATATACTGACGCAGCACTTAGCATATGCGCTGCTGATGGTGTATATTCAGACGGAACAATAACGCGCATTCAGACATCATGTGTATTAGGACCTGCAAAGTTTTGCCCATCATGTGGTGAAGACTGTGGAGTAAGCTTAAATGATACTGAAAATCAACCGGGAGTTTATCTATCAACAATTGATTTAGGAAGTGATCCGGGAGATACAGGTGCGGTAATTGTAAGATTTGATCCTATATTCTATCCAAATGGATTTAAGGCTGTATACGATGGTATCACTTACAATTCCTTCAGTTCACCTATTTACGGATATATGACAGCTCCGGCAGGACTTCCTGTATATATGGGAGATGAAGATAATGACTGTGGTATTTCAACAACAGGTATTATCGTTGGGAACTACGATTGGAATAATACTACAAATGCATACGTATACAATGGAACCACATCCGGCGTAAGTGCATTACCATCTCAACTTAACTTAACAGTTAACCCCCCGGGTCTCTGTATTATGGTTATACCAAAGGTGAGCCTTAACCCATCATCATTGGATATCACTGTTGAAGCACCATGTGGTGCAAGATTTGGTTTATCTGTAACGTGTCCTTTTTCTTTATTGCCTGTTTCAGCAAGTCAAGTTGGAATTAGTTCAGCTGCTGTATGTGGTGATGAAAAAGGCATTACTTATTATAGTGCTCCTGTAAATGGAAATGGAGTAATACTTGGTTTATTCGATTGGATTTTCTTAGACCCTAATGGAGAGGTTACTGCATCTGATGGATACTACTATTCACCATCATCTTTACCATCAGGATATGAGTGGTTCTTAGTATCAAATGGTGTCATCGTTCAGATGGGCAACTGTGATTGGGAAAATTATATCATTAGAAGATGTGCTACACAAGAAGACTTTGTTGCAGAATCATCCATTGCATTAACAATAGGTGATTTGGTTACTGTTTCTGAGGTGGCTTATACGGGCTGTACATTTACTGTTGTAGGCCAAACCAATGATACACCTGATGTAACAGTTGATGCAATATCTACAGCAGAATCTTGCTCAGATATTTGTACGTTCTATTTGGTAAATAACATGAGTTCGTCATCTCAACAAGGAGCTTATATAAACTGTGCAGGTGTATTTACTACCTTTACAATAACTGCAAATACTACTGATTACATATGCGCTCGCTCAGAAAGCATCACTATAAACGGAAGTCCCGGAGGCGTAGTAGTTGAATTTTTTGATTGTAACTGCAATTCATAATATGGAATATACACTAACATATAGCGAAACATCGGAAGGTTGGCCATCGTTCTACTCATTCATCCCTGATTGGATGATTGGCATGAACAATTACTTTTATACGTTTAAAGGTGGCAACCTATACCGACATAATGTAAATGCACTTAGAAACAATTTCTATGGCGTTCAGTACAACTCAAGAATGACTAGCGTATTCAATGAAGCGCCATTGGAGAATTTGTTATTCAAAACCTTAGCACTTCAGGGTGATGACTCTTGGGAAGCTCTTCCAATTGAGACGGATATACAAAACAGTGGATACATTGAGAAGGATTGGTTTGAGAAGAAAGAGCAAGTATACTTTGCATTCATTCGTAACTCAGGAACAATACCTGCAGGTACGGATGAGTATGCTCTACGATCACTTAATGGTGTTGGTAGAAGTTTAACTGTATCAGGTCCTGCTGCGGCAACTGAGATTGCATTCTCCATAAACCCGTTGATAGCCATTGGGACTATTGCAAGTGTGGGTGATTACTTATACTATGCACTTGGTCCAAACTACAACACCCCTATTCTATGTGGTAGGGTTACCAATATCGTTCAGAACTATCCTGCAGGTGACAACTACTTTATAGTTAATACCACTATTACAGGAGGCTCTGTTCCACCTGTTCAGAATGCATACTTCCTATACATCAAGAACTCAGTTGCTGAGTCACATGGTGTATTGGGTCACTACTGTGTATTTACTTTAGAGAACGATAATACCAATAAGGTTGAGCTATTTGCTGTACAATCAGACGTTATGAAGAGTTTCCCTTAAAAAACTTATCTTTGTATAATATAAAAAATAATTGAAATGTTAGGATTCGCAGCAATAGCAGCAATAGGTGGCGCTGTATCAACAGCCTTAACCACAGGCTTCTCAATTGGAGATATGCGCAGAATGAGAAAACTCCAAAAGGAGTCTGACGCTGATGCTTTAAAATTCAGACAAGAAGCTGATAAATTCTTAGAAGTAAACGTCTACGACCAACTTGGTGTTCAAATGAAACCATACGAGATAGAACGTGAGGCATTGGCATCTGTAGGCGCTCAATCAATTGAGGCTGCTCGTGAAAGCGAACGAGGTATGGGAAGCGTAGGTAGAATATATGCCGGCTACTCAGATGCAATTAGAGATATTCAAACACGCCAAGGACAAGAGATGGCTGATCTTGAGAAGCTGTCAGCTGCTGAGGACTCAAGACTCAAAGATATCAAAACACAGTTGGCTTTAGATGAAGCTGAAGGCGCACAACAGGCATCAGCAATGTACGAAGAGCGCGCACAACAAGCCAAGAAAAATGCTATTGCAGGAGGAATTAGCATGCTTGGTCAAGCAGCTAAGCTTGCGCCATTGTATGGCACTGATATCAAATCAGAACAGGCTGCTTTCGCAGGACTTGAATTAACTCCTGATCAAATTCAAAAAATTGGCAATATAAATTTTGAAGGATTAGGCACAGCAGGTCAACCTGTTTCAGTTCCACAATATGGACCATTAAATGCTGCAGAAAGTGCAATACTTCCACTTGCTGCATCAAACTTTGAAACTAAAGGAGGAGGAGCTTTTACAAACTTAGACCTTGATGCAATTAGTCAATTATCAAAACCTGAGTATAAGGCATTTGTAAAATCATTGACAAAAGACCAATATCAAATGTTATTTGGAAATAAGCAGTTTGGTCAATTATACAATCAAGCTGCATCAGCTAATCAATTTAACCCATTCCAATTCTAAGATATGGCTAAGACATACTATAAGTTTGCGGAACGCAGTGCTGACTCACAAATTAATTGGGCTGAGGTAGGGAAGAATGTAACGGATATGCTCAACACTGAGGCATCAATTCGTGAAGAAAAGAAAGCTGCAATTGATGAGGCATCTCGCCAATACGGTGAGACATTGGCCAATGCACCTACGGGTGACTTTAAAGCTGCCAATGAATGGACATTAGACTTTGCTAATGACGCAGCACAAGCTCGTTTAATGCAGGATAGATTGCTCAAAAGTGGTCGACTAAGTGTTCGTGACTATACAGTTCAGAGACAAAACTTGGGAGACAACACAAATCAAATGTTTGCCATATCAAAAGAATACCAAGAAAAATATAAGGAGGTAGCTGCTAGATATGAAAAAGGAGAGTCTCAAGAATTTGAGGCTTGGCTTATGGAACAAGAAGAAGGCCTTAGTAATTTTACTAATACCAAGGCTTACATCAATCCTACTAATGGTCAAGTGAGTATTGCCAAGATGGTGAAGAAAGTTGGAGCTGACGGAAAAGAAGTGATGATGATGGATGACAATCCTGACAACTATATGAGCGTCAATCAGTTACGAAATAGAATGAATGTCAAGCTCGACAAGTATAACTATGTCGCAGCTGTTGATGGTCAGGTTGAGGCATTGGGAGAGGTTTTAAAAACAAGCGTCACAAAGTTAAAAGGTGCGTATCGTATGCTTCGCATCGATGAGATGACTGATCCTACGTTAAGAACTAGGCTAAGTGATGAGGATCAAAAGACATTGACTGCGTATCAAGAATGGGAGAGTGGTATGATTAAGGCTGAGTTAGCCAACCCATTCAATCAACTTAGTATATTGACAGATGCGGTTGATAAGGTTCCGGGAACAAATGACTCCTACACATTCACATATAATGCTGAATTAGCCAAAACTAATCCTAAATATATTTTTATTGAAGACGATGGGTCAGGTATGACTAAACCAAAGTTTACTGAAGAACAAACAAAAGTAGCTAGTGACTTCCTTCGCGTGCAAACACGCAATGCTGTAGACCAACAGACAAAAACTGATCTTCAAGCAGAGCCATCTATACAATATGCTCCTAACTACGGAGGAAAAGGAAGCGGAAGCGGAAGCGGCAATAAGACAGATAAAGTTTCTTATTACGAGAAGGCTAACAATGCTATGAGAACGGGTAACTTAGGTGCATTGAATACTACAGACTACAGCTTCTATTTTGATAATAAGGGAGGTAAGAATGTAATGTATGTGGCATCAGGAGGTAATGTTGATTATGAAATAAAGCCTGAAAAATTCAAACCTGTTACAAATGCTGATGATTTAGCTTCTTACTTAGCAGGTATTGATCCAAAGCAAGCTCAAGAAGTTTACAAAGAAGGTAAAGATCAATTTAAAAATATCCATGGCTTTACATTATTTGGAGCTTATTTACCTTCAGATTCAACATTCAGCCAAGATAAGATATATAGCTCTTCAACATATACCGATGAGGAGAGAGAAAAAAGAACAGGTCAATCTTCATCAAACACCAAAACATCAGGTGGGGGAGCTGCTAAAAGCGGAGGTAATCCTAGAGGGGGCTAGTAATATTATAAGTATATTTGCATATGAATGAACAGCTATTAAAAGACTTCATTGCCACTGCACAGAAGTATAATTACAATTGGAACAAGGCATTTGGATTATTTCCTGAATTAAAAGGATACGATCAGCAATTATTGAAAGACTATGTTGCTACTGCTGAGAAGAATAATTACGATTATAAAAAAGTAAACTCGCTGTTCCCTGAGCTTGGTTTCAATCAAGAACCTGTAAAAAAAAAAGAGTCTACCGCATCGGCTTCCAAATTGGAAAAACCTACATCGGGTTCTTCTTCTCGAAGATTTGAGGGGGTTACTGAAGAGCCTATTTCTCAAAAGAAAGTCAGAACTGAAGACTATTTAGATCAGGTTCAAAACATTCAGAAAAAACCTAAGGCAACAACTCAAAAGGTTGAAAGCACATTTGAGCAACCTAAGGAAACAAAGCCAAGTGTAGAATTTGATACATTGAGTGACAAAGAAGCCATGCAAATGATGGCTGAAGACTTTGGTAAAAAAGAATTTGAGGCTTATTCTTCTATTAATGAAATTCCATCCTCAAAAAAACTTAGAGATTTAGATGAGGAGACAACTGCCAATATTTTAAATAAGCAATTTGAAGGAACAAATTTAGAATTTAAAAAATTAGGTTGGCAACTAACAGTCACATCAAAAATAGGAGATGGTATTAATAGTACTATTCTAAACCAAGAAACAATTGACTTATCAGATCCTAATGCTGACAAGGAATTAAAAAGTTTTGTCTCTACCAATCTAGTAAAGAAATCAGAAAGAGAACAGTTTGAAAATGCACAAAGCGTAGAAGACTTAGTCGAATTAGTTGGGTCTAATCCAAATAAATTCAAAGCATCATTGCTAGAAGGAATGGATGTAGATAGTTATTTTGAAAGAGAAAGACAACTTCTTAATGGAGAAATGACTAGAGCTAAAGCTGATACTTATAATTCTGACTTAAAATCATACGAGCAAAAAGTTGCTAAATTCAATCAGGATGTAAAAGGCGGTAAAATGTCTAAGGCTGATTTTGATGCAAGATCATCAGAGCTTGAGAATGAACGTAATTCTTTGACGCAAAGAAGAGACATTATGTCAAGCGTCATTCGTAAAGCTGAAAAGATTGATAAGCTTACAAATAACTTAGAAGATGCCAAAGTTATTACGGCTGCCGAAAGAGAGAAACAAGGTAGCCTTACAGGTCTTGTACTTAGAGGTGTTGGAGAAGGATTGACAGATGTGTCTCAGGCGATGATTGACTTTGGTATTGCAGGAGCAGCAGCTGTAACAGATGCTAAAACTCTTGCAGATGCAATTACACCGGGTGAATATGAAAGGCTAAAAGAGTTAGGATTCAGTGATGATGAGATAAAAAATGAAATTCAGAAATCAGTAAAAAACAAAGCAAATCAAGTTTTAAGAAGTGTTCCTGATGCATTTGGTATGGGAACTACTGAAGAATATGCAAAGTCAACTGATAGAGGAGTTATAGAACAAGCCGCTTTTGCGATAGGAGAAAGCTTAGGAGCTGTAGGGGGTGGTCTTGCTACCGCAGGAACTAATGCAGGATTCTTTGCAATGTCATACAATGCACTTGAAGACCAAATGAGAGGTCCTCAATTTGATGCATTGAGCGAAAATGAAAAGAAAATAATGTCTGTACCTTATGGTCTAGTCATTGGGGCTCTTGAGAAGTTAGGAGCTAAAGTCGCTACAGGCGCTGCAAAAAACAAAACGCTCGGAATGTTTTCTGAGTATATCATGTCAAAGACATTTAGCTCTCTTCCAAAAAACGCTTCGCTATTAGAAATTAAAAGTGCAATTGACAAAAGTGTTGCAGCGAGCGTAGCTAATGGAATGCTTAAGATTACAGGTGCAGGTATAGTTGAGGGTGGTACCGAGTTTACTCAGCAGATTTTTGAAGGAGTAGAAAAGGATATAGCTAATAGAATCATCCAATCAAACCAATTAGACAAAGCCAAGGAAGAAGGTGGTGGTACTGTATCCAAAGAAATATACAATCAAATTGTACAGAATAAATTCTTTAAAGATGCTGCTGACCTATCAACTACTGAAGGTATAGGGCAGCTATTAAAAGAATCAGGTAATGCATTTCTTGTTGGAGCTGTAGCCGGTGGTATGGGTAGTACAGCATCAGTCGGTGTAGTAGAACCTATATCAAACAAAGTTTCAAATAATAGATTTGCTGTATATAGAGATATCATATTAAATGATGATGCCCGTGAGGGAGCTATATCTTCAATAAATAAAAAGGTTGAGGATAATCAAATAACAAGGGAACAAGCTGATGAGGAAATAAAATCCATCAATGAAGCGTATCCTGCACTAAGACAAATACCAACGAACTTTTCAGTCGGAGCTCAAAGGGAAGCCTTTGGGTTATTGATGGAAAGAGAAAGTTTAGATAAAGAAATAAAAGATAAAGACCCTAACCTTGTTGCAAAACAAAAGGATAGAGTCGCTGAGATTAACGAACAATTAAAAGGATTAAGTTATGCCGTTCAAGAGCAAGGCACAGATGCGGTTCCTGTTCAGTCAGGAGCCGGAGTTAGCCAACAAATGGAGGAAGGAAAACCCGCAACAGAACCTCAAGTCGTTACCGGAGAAACTATCACAGAAGAAGTTGAAGTCGAAGGACCTAAAGCAGAGCAGCCTCAAGCAGAAGTCGCTCAAGAAGAAGTAGTTGAAAAGCTAACTGTAAATCCATTAGAAGGATATTCATTTGAATATGAATCAGAGAATGATATTCCTGCTGAACTCAAAGGAGTTGAGCCAACAGGCAGAACAGAAACCAAAGTAGGTAGAGGCAAGAATGCTAAAACCAATCTAAAGCTTACATTTACCGGGCAGCAGTTAATAGATGCAGGGTTAGCAGCTACACCTGAATCGCAAACTGAAGTTGTACAAGAGACTGTACAACCTACTGTACAAGCAGCGCCAACTGCAAAGATTGAGACCATTGAGGTGCAGGAAGTGCCACAGGTTGAGCAGACATTGGATGATCTTACTCAGCAAAACAATGTGCTTACACAGAATGACTTTACTGCAGCGAAAATACGTAATGTAGGAAAGGAGAAAATTGTTGCTCAAATTACAAGAGCTGCCAAGGCAATTTCTAAAGTATTGCCAAAGGTTAAGATTGTTGTTCACGCAACACCTGAGGCATTTGTTGAGGCAACAAAAGACATGGACGGAAGACTATCAGAAGGTGGTCTATATGATCGTAAGACAGGTCAGATACATATCAACCTTGAGAAGGCAACCAATAGAACGGTACCTCACGAGGTATTCCATGCCTTGATACTATCAAGAGTCAACACAGATGTTGAGGCACAAAGACTAACTCGTTCAATGATTAACTCAGTTCGTAAGTCACTCAAGAAAGCTGAGGGTACTGCTGAGCTTATGAGTTATTTAGAAGAATTTGAGAGTAACTATGACGAGAACATCAAGAACGAAGAGAAGTTAGCTGAGTTGTTTGCTATATTGGCAGACAACTACAAACAGTTGCCGCCTGCATCCAAGAACATTATAGTTCGATTCTTAAACAGATTAGCTAAAGCTATTGGTCTCAAAGAAATGACAGACCGTGAGGCTATTCAGTTTATGAACACCTTATCAAGAAAGGTTGAGACGGGTCAAGAGATTGAAGCTCGTGAAGTAGGCCAACAGAAAGAAGGTGAGGCTGCTGTAAGAAAGCAGAAGATAAAGACTACCATTGATGAGTTTGACGGTGAAACAACTGTTACATTGGATGGAAAGAAGATTGGAAAGATGTACTATGACAGAAGTCAGAAGACATGGGTTAATGCTGAATTTGACAAACGCAATCTTAAACCTTATAGTTTTGAATCAATATATGGAGACATACTAGGAGAAAACAAAGCTGAGGCAATTAATGAATTGGTTAAAAGAAATAGCGAAGCAAAAGCTGAAACTAAAGTCGAGAAACCAACGAAAGTTACTCAATATACCAATGATCAGATTATCAATGAATTCTTAACTGCACTTAATGATAAGGGAAACATTCAAAGAAATCCTATTGGTAAAGAATTTATCTACGGAGATAAAGCATTTTTAGAATTCAGTAGATTTGATAAAGCAGATGGAGCAAGAGAAATATCAATACAAAGTATTGCTTCTATGGATAAAGGTCAAGGTATGGGCAAAGCTGTAATGAAAGATATTACAGATACTGCCGATGACCTTGGAATTACATTGACATTAGATGCCAAACCATTTGGTGACACAGGTCTTAGTAAAGAAGCTCTTATAAGCTTCTATGAAAAGAATGGTTTTACTCCTAATCTAGAAGAAGCCTTTGGTGGAGAGTTTGAAACCAAAGAGGAATTAATTGATTACGTTTTAGAAGAAGAAGGAGAAGCTCTCCCTATGATAAGAGAGCCTAAGCAAAAATTTGCTGTAAGAAAGCAGAAGACAATACAAGATATAAATACATCAAATTATTTTAAAGAAAAAACAACAGGTATGTCTTATTATGATGATATACTTAATAATAAAAATAAAGATGTAGAGTATAAGATTGTAAATATGCCTATTGATGATTACTTTAAACTAATTAGAGATGAAAATGGAGTATCTATTTCAAAAGAAGAGCATTTAAAATTTACTCAAAAAGATAAAATATCAAAAATAATTAACCAAATAGAAAATGGTGTAAAATTTGATATGCCGATGTATGACTTCAGAGATGGATTTCAAGAAGGAAGACATAGATTAATTGCATTAAGCAAATTAGGTGTTAAGAATGTTGATGTTGCATTATTTGGTAATGACATAGACAAACAATTAATTGACGTAGGAATAGATTCAAAAAAGTCAATTACTGAACAAGAATTTGCTGTAAGAAAGCAGAAGACAACAAGTCCGGATAAAATTGTTGATGATGGCATCAAGGCAGGAAAGACTGATGCTGATATTAGACAAGAAGGAAAGGCTGCAGGATTCACCAATAAGGAGATGACTGAGGCGCTATCAAAGTACTATACTAAGGAGCAGAAGGTATTTATGAAGTCAGGAGTCAAAGGACTCGTAGGTAGATTTGTTGATGGTGCTAGAAGATTCAAGCAAAAGTTCCTTACATCTAAAGGGTTGCTTCCAAAGATTGGGTTTACCTACAAAGAAAAAATGGAGGGTGAGATATCTGCTGAAGCCAATCGCGCTGCTAAGACAGCTAAGAAGTTTGGTGTCCTATTCGATAAGTTTACCGGTGACAAAGAACTTCTATTGAAAGCTTTCGACAAAGCGTTAAGAGGTGATAAGTCAATCCAACTTCCTGCAGGATTTGCAGCATTGGCTAATGAGATGCGTAATCACATTGACAGATTATCTCAAATGCTTATTACAACAGGTGCTGTTGAAGGAGATATGGCTGATGCCATTAGAGAGAACATGGGATCCTACATCACAAGGTCTTATGAAATTTTTGATAACAAAAACTTCAGACAGAAAGTAGGAGAACAAGAACTTCAAGCTGCTAAGAACTTCTTGAGAACAGAACCGGGTATGATTTCATTGGCTAAAGCTGAAGCTGCTCGTACCGGAACAACTATTAATGAAGCGCTAGATATATTGGTTGATAATAAGATTGATGAATATTTTGCTGACGCTGAGACAGGAGCTTTGGTTAAAGGGGCAAAGCTTGGCTCTAAGGACCTTTCTACATTAAAGGAAAGGAAAGAGATTCCTGAGCAGATTAGAATGCTTATGGGTGAATATTCTGACCCTGCAATGAACTATGCACGAACAGTGTTAAACATTTCAAGTCTTGTTGCAAGACATCAGTTCTTGACGCAAGTCAAAGAGGCAGGCATGGGTAAGTTCTTCTTTGAGAAGAATGACTCGCAAAGACCTAAAGGATTTGACACTGAGATTGCTTCTGAGGGAAGTGATACAATGTCACCATTAAATGGTCTTATGACCACTCCTGAGATTGCTGAGGCATTTGATTTATATAATGGTAAGCAAGGTGAAGATCATTGGGCTCAACAAGCAATCAAGGTTTACTACAAAGCAATGGGTTTGGTGAAGTGGCTTAAGACAATTGGATCTGTCGCAACTCATGCCAAGAACATATTTTCTAATTTAGGATTTGTTGCTGTAAACGGACACAGTCTCATTGAGATTGGTAAGGCAATAAAAGTTGTTGCGCAAGACCTTAAAACAATGAGTAAGCCTGAGGTAGAAGCCAAGATTGATGAGTACATCAAGGCAGGCATCATGCGTCAGGGAGCGGGAATCAATGAGATTAGAGATATGTTCAAGGATGCTGACATGGATGGCTTCTTAGAAAGAAGATTGTCAATGAAGAAGCGCAAAGGAGTTATGGGTAAAATCAGACAAGCAATATCATCAAGGTCATCTAAAATTATATCTGCTATGGAAGATGCATATCAAGCTGAAGATGATATGTTTAAAATTGCAGCCTATGAGACTGAGATGAATAGATATGCTGATGCGCTTTACAACAAGTCAAAAGACCAATTGACTGATAAAGAAAAGCAAGAGGTATCTGACATCGCAGCGAATAATGTGAAGAATACATATCCAACATACAGTAGAATACCTGAGGGTATCAAGAGACTCAGAAGGTTCCCATTGTTTATTGGATCGTTCATATCATTCCAAGCTGAATCATATCGTACTGCTTACAATACAATTGCTTTAGCTAAAGATGAACTTAGTTCAAAGAATAAAAAAATTAAGAAGATTGGAGCAAGAAGAGTTGCAGGTGCGTCTTCATATCTTACTGCCAAGACAGCTATGCTCTCTTACTTAGGATACGCAGCAGGAACAGGTATTGGAGGTGCGCTTGGTGCTTTATTTGATGATGATGATGAGAAGAAAAAAGAGAAGGACGTAAGAAGTTTCTTACCGCCTTGGTCTCAGAACTCTGACCTTATCATATTAAAAGCAGCTGATGGTCAGATTGAGTACATTGACTTTAGTGCATCTGATCCACACGGTGGTATCAACAAAGCACTCAATGCATTCTTAAAAGGAGATGACTTACTTGACTCATTCAAGCAATCAACACTTGAATTAGTTGGTCAATTCCAAGGTCCGGATATCTTAACCAACCTTGCTATTCAATTGAAAGGAAATGAGAATGACTTCGGAAAGCCAATCTATAACGAAGAAGATTCGTTTTCTGAGAAGGCAGATAAGATATTAGATTATGTGTATAAAGTTGTTGAACCGGGAACAATTACGTCAATAAGAAAAGCGTCCGCTAGTGAACAATCACTAGGTCAAATTGCTTTTGGAGATGCAACAGGTCTTAAAATAAGAAAGTCAGATGTTAAGGAGCAGTTTGGATATAAACTTGCTGAGTTTGATGAGTCATTCAAAGATATCAGAAAGATTTACAACTCTGAGTATTATAAGAGTATTGACATTCAAGAAGACCCTAATGCTACTAAAAAGGATATTCAGGAGCAAAATAAAAAAACAGAAGAGTCTTTGATAAGAGCTAATGAAAAGTATGCTGCTAAAGCGAAGGAGCTAATGGATTTGATTAACTCAGCTAATAGATTAGGTGTTGACTACGATGAGCTTATCAATGAACTTAGATTCATTAAGAGCACCATGGGTAAATCAAACATCAGTGAGATGGAGAATGGTGGTGATGAGTTCATCAAAGAAAAAGAAGACTAATCATAGCGGATATATTTGAAAGCTTTCTGCTTGTCATAGTGGGCCATCAGTTCATCGTCATTAACTGCACCTGATCTATTTGGCCTACCGCTGAACAGGACCTTGCCCTTTAGCTTCTTGAGCTCACCATAGATGATACCATCATCGCAGGCCCATACAACCACAGGGTTGAGGCGCTTGTCAATAAGTTTGAGTAGTTTCCTGCAGCCAACCGGTAGTGGATAGGCATTGGCAATATTCTTCTTGCGACCCTTTACCTCAACGTATGAGATAAGAGTTCCCTTGCTGTCAAATACTTTGTAGTCGATATCGTGATCGCCTAGCTTTTGATATTTGCCATCGAAGATAGATACGAAGCGTTCAATCGCTTTTTTCTCTCGTAGTCTATCCTCTTCTGTCTCGAAATAAGTCATCTTTCTTCTCAAGTAAATTCTCAAGGTGCTCAATTGCTGACTCTACCTCGTCTCTAAACTTTTGGTATTCACGGTCAACTAAAGCCTCGTAGACGTCATCTAGGCAGTCGTGTATACGGTCCATGTAAACAAGGATGAGTTTAGCTCTCTCGATACCGCTGCCCTTTGCCATCTATGGGTTATATACTATGGAGTTAAACATTCTATTAATCTTTGATTCAACGTACTCCTCTTCACCCTTTGGTGTCCTCTGCTCAATGAGCTGAACAATTGAGTCAATGCGCTTAATCTTATTGAAGTATCGTTCGTATTCATTCTTTTTGTCTACTAGTTCTTTAAGTGATGACTCAAGAACTTTAATCTTTCTCTTGTCATCAAACTTTACATCATCAAACCATGTCTCTCGGAACTCCTCATAGGTGTCTGCCATCATATCAAATTTGCAGGCAAACTGCTGATCAGCTTTCTTTAAGTATGTAAAGTTATTAATATAATGAATAACAGTGGCATGATCTTTACCAATTGCACGTCCAATGTCAGATAAAGACACATTGGTGTAACGCTTCATCAGCTTGGCATACATCATTCGTCCCTCGACTATGTATCTCTTTCTGCACTTTTGAGTTAAGTCAAATCCTAAGAAGTCAGATACAAATTCAAGTGTTTTTGTTGTTTCAAAGCTTTCGTTGCTCATAATTGTTTTAAGTGTTTGTTTTCGTTAATTGCATCTAAGTATTCATCTACTGTCACTTCCAAGAAGTCTACCAACAATGGTATCTCATCATCTTCGTTCAGGTATTCAATCATAAAGAACAAAGGGTCTTTGCCCTTTATTACTCCGTAAATATCCTGAGTGTACTCATTATCCTTTGGAAATGAATTTACATTGTCCACAATTTGAAAGACAATCTCTTTTATTGTCTCTTCAGAATACTTTTTTACTTTCTTTTGAAAAGGGTAGTCAATATCAAATAGCGCTCCCTTATCCTCTGTATACCTCAACGTAGATCCCATGGTCTTCTAATTCTTTATGTCTATACTTTTGTAACTCAGACACCTTCCCGGTACTTGTCTTAACCTCATAGAACTCAACATCGCTCTTCTTTGGTATCGCAAGCAGGTCAGGTATCCCATTCTTGTTTGTTTTTATTAACTTAATCACGTAATACCCCTGAGCCTCAAGCTCTTTAATGAGTTTAGATTGGATTTGTTGTTCTGTCATAACTATAAAGTTATGAACTTTCTTCTGATTTAATTCTCTTTTTATAACCATTACAGATATCAAGAATAAAATTCATTCTATCTTCCTCAGAGTCAAATCCTGCCATCATTTCATCAAGTGTATCTCTTAAAATATCAACTTGTACATTAATTGACTCGTGCTTTTGCTCCTCCTCAATCTTCTTAGCTTTGTTAAACTCATTGATGAATAAAGTCATATGATGCTCACCTAATGCGATGGTCATCATCTCTTCTAAAAATTCTACTGCTGTCTGTTTCATATTACTCTTGGTTTAAAATATCTCGTTTAAAATGTGATACTGTGTAGTCTTTCTTCTTTGACACTGCCTTGTAGACAAGGTGCTCAATTCCGCCCTCAGAGAATAGCCAATAGATATGGTTCTCCTCCCGGTCTTTAGTTGTCATCCTGTCTCTAGCCTGCCAATATGATGTGGCACTGAAGTCAATGTTGTAGAACACCAAGCAGTCAGCTCTCCTAAGTGAGATGCCCTCACGACCTGACACAATCTGCAGCGCAATGTGCTGACACTTGTCATTGTCAAAGTCCTCAAGTGTTGTGGCCACATTGTCGCCAAGCACTGACTTGATAGCCTCAAGCTCTTCCTTGAATTTGTAAAAGATGCCAACACGCTTGTCGCTGAAGTTATCAGCAATGTACTCAGCCTTAGTTGCAGCAAGCACCATGCTGTTGCCGCTCTCGAACTTGACAGT
>ENA-OUVC01001120-OUVC01001120.1-marine-metagenome-genome-assembly--contig:-NODE-1120-length-16199-cov-8.709775_pt1 | contig 16199 bp, 15 predicted proteins | sample MGYA00248622_ERZ508571 | MGnify/ENA primary metagenome ERZ508571 (study PRJEB26236, sample SAMN06267175) | marine metagenome | isolation source: Columbia River Estuary | place: USA:Columbia River... | reverse complement strand
GGGGCTATAGCTCAGTTGGTTAGAGCGCATCCCTGATAAGGATGAGGTCACAAGTTCGATTCTTGTTAGCCCCACCAAAAATCAATTTAGAATTGGGCTTTAACTCTTGCAAGCCATGCAATGGGGCTAAATTTCTTGTCGTAGTAATCAACGTAAGTCTTTGAACCATTTGTTGAAAGCGTGTGCGGCCCTTTGTGCCCAGCGATCATAAGTCGTGTCACTGGGGACTCGTCGTAGGCCATGTCGTTTAGTTGTGTAACGCGACAAACAGTTATTCCATCTCCATAGTCGCGACGATTGTCTTGTCCAAGCCTAAAGAGCTCATTGTTTATGTTGAAAAATGCTCCTGCGTTTCTGGCCCTAGAGGGGTCAACAACGATTGGATTCATTCGGTGCGCAACGTATGGACCATAAATATTTTCACTCGACCAAAGAAATAGATGATCTGCTTCATTGCCAGATTTGCCCGCGAAGAGCCACCACTTTGAATCTTTAAATAACAAAACTGGATCAATCAGCCGTTCATTTTCAAGACCCTGTAACGAATGGACCTTAGTGATTTCGAAAGCTTGGTTGAGTTCACAAATAACTTGTGAGCCATTGGCGGCCATTTCGGGCATGACAAGAAGTTGATCTGCGTGTTTGACAACAAATGGAAATGACAAGTGGTTTTTGCCCAGAATTGACGTTTCGATCCGAGAGTTTTCGGCGTTATCAATAGTCATTAAAAAACCACGCTGGCTGTTTTTAGTTGTTGCTTCACAAATCACTTCGCCGTTCGGTAACACAAATGGATCGGCGATAAAACCCACTCCACGAGGGATCGGAAGAGTCTTAAGCAACAGTATTTCGGTCTTTGCTTTTTCAATTGCGAAATTTAAGTGCTCAGCTTGGGCTATTTGCCATTGGCGGTGTTGAAAAAGTCCAAAAAATAGTCTTTTCACCTTTCGAATAATCATCAGTAACGAAAAGTGCACCACACTGAAATTTGTAGGTAAGCGATAATTTTTGCCGGTTGGCACAATGTTTAAAGTTCGCTCATCAAGACAGTTCAAGATTGCTTGTCGAAGCAAAGAAGCACTATTTGCATAGAGCGCTTCAAGTGTTCGTCGGTATGAGTGGGCACAAATTTGGTACTTACCAAAGGCGCGCATTTGCCCGGCGTCTAAGTGGTTCGAAAGTTCCTGGACCACAGCACCAATTTCATCTGCGTGTTGCTTCAGCTCATAGAAACCAGCTGGTCGGCCGCGAAACTTCGTGGGATCTCCGTGATGAAATGATAAGACTCCATATTTTGCACGAAGCAAATTTGGATCTCTCAGTAGATTCATGCCGAACTTAACGAAGAGGTCTAGATTTTTTTCAGCGAGTTTTTCTTGTGTCGTCACATCAATTGTTTGCCAGTTACCAGTTTGCTGACAATTAAATTTAACAATTTGGCTGGATGTACTCGTCAACTTTGACCAAGCGACTTGAGTTGTCTGCCTATTTCTTATCGAAAGAAGATTTAAGAGATAATAAAGCACGTGCTTTAAAAGATTCTTCTTTGATTGACTATTTTGGCAATAAATTATTGTGTTTATCTCAACAATGTCGCTGCAGTTGGCGACTGCATCAAATTGCCAACGGTCTATTGAATCTGAATCAACTATGAGACCAATTTGAAGTTTCTTTTTGGTCAAGTCAGACACTCTTGAATCTCCAACGAAGATTTCGCAATATCGAAGTTGGGGTTCGTCGAATCAGTTTCAAGGTCGACCAGCAAGCACTATTAAAGAACCTGGTTCGACTGATGTGTCCTTTGGAAGCTAAAGCGTTTATGGCTTTCAACTCACCGATATACATAGGAAACATCTTGCTACTCAACCCAGATGCACCGAAAATAGGTTTGTGAAGAATGGTGAGAGCTTGGTTAATGCGGTTCACCGAGCCATACGTTGCAGCGATTTCCATCCATAACAAATAGTCTTCGGCGAGTCGAAGTTTGTTATCAAAGCGCACAGGAATGTTTCGACGAAGCATTGCTGATGGGGTGGTGAATCGGTTACGACGAAGCAGGTCTTTAACATCAAAGGTCGAAACTGGTTCGTCAGTATCTCTCGTCGCGGGTTCGTTTACGATTTTGTGCTTAGTTCCACAGATCACGGCGTCTTGGTTGTTTTTAAACCACTCGAGTTGAATCTGAAGTTTTTCTGGCTGCCACGTGTCGTCGGCATCCAAAAAAGCAATGAATTCTGTCTTCGCCAGTTGCCAGGCAGTATTTCGTGAGCGGCCAGGTCCTTCATTTTTAGTATTTACCAGCAGTTGAAGTTTGGGGCAGGATTTTGCAAACTCACGAACGATATTGACGGTTTGATCATCACTGGCGTCATCAACAACGATGATTTCGCTGGGCTGAGAGGTTTGAATTAGCACCGAATTGAGAGCCCGAATAATTACGTTTTCGGAGCGAAACGTCGGAATTATCACCGTTACACCCGAATTTTCGTCAGACTTCACTTGAAGTAGCGTAACCAAATTATTTAGACCCCATAATGGATGTACCTATGAAGTTCATAAGACGAGCCTTGCTTGCGTTGAGTGTTGCCAGTGCAGTCGCTGGAGTTCTGCGCTTTAAGGGCAAAGGTGTTGGTGCGATCAAACAGGGCGGCTGGCGAAAAATTACTGACCAGAAGTAAATCAGAGCACAAATGATTGGAATTTTTGGTGCGGGTGTAGTTGGTTCAAGAGTTGCAGAGTCATTGTCTTTGAATCTGCAAACCGAAATCGGAGTGTTCGACTCGTCACAAATCATCGCTCAGCGCCTTGCTCGTCGACTCCATCTAACTAACTCAAATATCTCAGCAGTAGATGAGAACATAATCAATTCCTCAAAAGTGGTTGTAATTGCTGGCCCGTCGCCGCATGCAGAAGTCGCAAGAGCGTTTCTTGAAAAAAAGATTTCGGTCGTATCAACAAGTGATGACATTGCCGACTGTTTAAATCTGCTCGCGCTCTCGGATCTTGCCATAACAAACGGCGTGACACTGATAGTTGGATCTACATCTTCGCCTGGCATGTCTGCGTTGTTGGCAAGAAGTTTGAGCAAGACATTCGACGAAATCGATGAGGTGCATGTTGCGTTACATGGCACTGGTGGCCCGTCGTGCGCACGCCAGCACCACCGGGCCCTCTCGGGTCAATCAATTGGCTGGCACGACGGCGAATGGTTGCGTCGTCCGGCTGGCAGTGGTCGCGAGTTGTGCTGGTTCCCCGAACCTGTGGGTGCTTACGACTGTTATCGCGGCGAACTTCCTGATCCGCTTTTAATAAAACGAGCATTTCCTGAGTTGACTCGAGTGACTGCTCGAGTTTCAGCCACACGGCGAGATCGCGTGTTCGCGCGCTTGCCAATGTTGATTCCACCTCAAGCCGAAGGAGGAATGGGCGGCTTGCGAGTTGAAGTTCGCGGCACTAAAAATGGTGAACGAGTTGTAGATGTAGTCGGAGTAGTTGAACGTGTTGGCCAAGTTGCTGGAGTTGTCAGCGCTTGTGTAGCCAGTGCAATTTTGATTGGTGAAATCAATCAGCCAGGGGCATTTGTGTTGGGCGAATCTGCTCTACCGAACGAAAAGTTGCTGAGCAGTGTTATCAACGGTGGTGTGCAAGCCCATTCGTTTGTGCGGGCTTAGTTAATTTCTCATTCTCATTGATTCTCAGATAAGTTGTTGCGTATGGCAAACAGTCATAAGCACAGCAAAACCCAAAAAGGTGGGGTTCATACTGATGTGCATGTTGAAGTGTCTCGACGATTCGTCCAGCATGACCAGCGATATTCGGTAAAACGTCGGGCAATTGTCGCGTTGCTTGAAAACTCTGACAGACCATTGACGATCACCGACATTTTGCAGCGATCAAAAACAGTCAAGGGCACAAAAAATGAAATTGCCCAGAGTTCTCTCTATCGCAATCTTGTTGTACTTGAGCAAGTTGGTGCAGTGCAAAGAGTTTTCAGCACAGACGACATTGGTCGCTACGAGTTAAACGAAGAAATTCTTGGGCACCATCATCACATGGTTTGTTCCGTGTGCGGCGATATGCGCGACGTTGTGATTCCAGAGCAACTCGAAGAAAAACTCGACTCGGCGCTTACCCAACTTGCAAAGCAATCGGGTTTCACTCTCGATCAACATCGACTCGACCTAATTGGTCGCTGTAAAAAGTGCGCTTGAACTAATTTTTGTTCAGTTTGGCGATTTGATCGCTGAGACGGTCGATCTGTTCGCGCAATTCATCTGCCGTCACCACATTTGAAAGCGCAAGTTGCACGCTGGCGATTTCGCGAGCCAAAAATTCTGCATCGTTTTGCGTGCGTGTAGCCACGTTTCTATCAACTTGGGCTTGTTCACGGTCGCGATGCTCTTGTCGATTGTGCGCCAACAAAATCAATGGCGCAGCATAAGCAGCCTGAATTGAAAACATTAAATTCAGCAGAATAAACGGGTATTTATCCCATTGAAAAGTGATAAATAAAATATTTATGCCCACCCAGATCAAGACAAGCACTGACTGGATCACCAAAAATCGTGCGGTGCCCATAACCCGTGCGATATGTTCTGCAAAGTCGCCAAAGGCCGAGCGGTTGTATTGAACGCCAATCTTGGGCTGGTTGCGTGGCCGTCCTAAATCTTCGCGGCGTTTCATTTTGTTCCCCCGTTTGGTGAAGTGACGATGGCCGGTGTGTCATGACCACTGGGGTGATGAGCAACTACTTTTCGTCGCCAGTCGGCAGGCAATGCATTGTCAAGAACGTCGTCAACAGTTACAGCGCCAAGCAGTCGACCGTTCGGATCGCACACACCAACTGCCAGCATGTTGTAAGAAGCAAGACGTTCGGCAACATCTCGATCTGCAAGCATCGGATCAATAGTCGGTTCGTTTTCAACAATTTGTTTCAGCAGCATGCTGGGCCGCTCGCGCAACAATCGCTGAAAGTGAACAACACCCAAGTATGTGCCAGTCGGTGGGTAGTGGGGGGCATGAGCAACAAAAACTTGCGCCGCAATTGAGACAAGTCGCTCAGGGTCGCGAATTTGGGCGAGTGCGTCAGCCACCGTGGCATCAGGCCCAAGCACGATGATGTCGGGCGTCATTAAAGAACCAGCAGTGCCAGATGGATACGACAACAACTGGCGCATTGTTTCGGCGTCTTCATCGTCCATCGCGTCCAGAACTTTTGTACGTTGATCAATTCCCATTTGTCCGAGCAAGTCGGCGAGATCGTCGTATTCCATTTCGTCAAACACACTGTTTAGTCGCTCCAAATCAAGCCCTTCGATTAGTCGGAGCTGCTCGTCTTCGGGTAATTCTTCAAGCACGTCAGCAAGTCGCTCGTCATCCATTGCGTCGGCGAGTTGTCGGCGTTGCTCAGGTGGTAACGCACGAATAATTGTTGCCACGTCGCTGGCATGCATATCACGAAGGCGTGCTGCTTCGGCTGCGATCGCTGTAGACGGCGCGAACAATTCACCAACTTCTTGCCAGTCGACTAGTCGATGTCCAGATCGGGTGCTCAACAAACTTCGTTTTGAAAGTCGAACTTTGGCAATCTGCCAAGAAGATGTTTTGCCAGTGTGGTGTACCAATGCAACATCGCTGACGATTTCGTCGCCGTGTTTTTTGTCCAATACGTCTTTGCCGAGAAGTTGTTCGCCGGCTCGGGTGCGAAACGGCGTGAGGTTGATGTCCCACGACTTGAGTTGGGCGCCAGAATTGTCAAGCGTGCTGATGCGAGTGGCGCTGACAAAGATTCGGCGGCGCTGGCTGGTGGCGACAAACCCCAAAACTTTTGGCGCCTCGGAGCCTCGACCGGCAACGACAATAATGTCGTTTATTTTGCCAATTGCCTGACCGCCCGCGTCAAGCAGGGGTAGACGCATGATGCGGAATGCATATAAAAGTTCGCCGACCATATAGCGAGGATACCCCCGTATAGGTAACGGACTAGAACGAATTTTTCGCTGTTAGTGTGTCTTCGCCATACGGGGACGTAGCTCAGCTGGCTAGAGCACCTGCTTTGCAAGCAGGGGGTCGTGGGTTCGACTCCCATCGTCTCCACTTGATTAATCAATTCAGTTAGGTGGGTGTGTGAAACAGACTCTTCTGATTACCGCGCCATTTCCAGAGTTGTGGCGGGACTCCGAATCCGTCGTCGTAATTGACGGCATTGGATTAGACGGAAAAGTTTTTGTTGATGATCCAAAGATTGACGTGAAGTTAGTTAAGTCTCCAGAAATTCTGTGTGAAGTCGATGATGCTGAATTTGCCCAGTTTCAAGCCACGAGCGAAGCAGTATTTCAAGAGTTGATTCGCGAACTGAATCGAGTGCATGGCACTAATCACTCAGAAAGATATTGGCGGATAGTTTGCGGCGCCTGGTTTCTACAGTTCGCACAAGTTTGGTATTTGCGTTGGAAAGTGGCAGGTGAGGTTTACAAACAGTTTGGCAGTTTGCCATGTCCACGAGTTGATCTCGATTGGCAAGAGTTGTTGCCAGTAACTCATGACGAAGCATCTTTGCTTTATGCAACAGACATCTGGAATCATGTCGCTTACGCAGATGCTTTTAGTTTTCATGCGGCAACCGAATCAAATTGCGATGTAATTTCGGCACCAGATCGCAACCGTGAACTTTTGGAATATCGAAAAGTCATAAATTTTGGTTTGCCCAGCCAACAAGAAAAGTCAAAGCTTGAAATATTCCTGTCACGTCTTTCGCCGAACCCGAAAGTTGTTTTAGCTGGAGTCGTGCAAACGAAGTTGGCATTAGTAGTTATGCACTTACGACTTGGTGTGCTGCCTCGGCTATGGCGGTTTACAGCGAAACTCACGCCACAACCCGTTGATGAGGCACTTCGTTCAAATTTTTTGAAGTCAAGTGGGTTAGCTATTAATGGTGGTTTTAAGGAGTTTTTAGCGTCGGCAATCTCGAGTCATTTACCAACTGTTTATCTAGAAGGTTTTGCTGATCTAGTCACCCAAACACGAATCAACAACATTCTCACCAAGCCACCAAAGGCAATTTTTACCAATACGTTGCTGCATCGCAGTGAACAGTTCAAAGTTTGGTGCGCGACTGTTGTTTCTCAAGGTCAAACAAAACTTTTCTCAGGGCAACACGGTGGCGGCTACGGCGTTAGCCAATTTTTAGGATGGAGCGAAGACTACGAACTAGCGGTTGTAGATAAGTTTTTTTCATGGGGCAAAGTCTCAGATAATGAAAAAATAGTGCCAGCATGCTCCCAATCAATTTCAGAACACTTTGAGCCAAAGAGAGACGGCAAGTTATTGGTCGTGCTTGGCCCAGTAACGCGAAACTCTGATATTTATGGAATGCTTGGAGTTCAGAGCAACGGCTCATATTTTTCACAAATCAATGAATTTATTGATTCACTGTCTGTTGACGTGTTACCTCACACGATTGTCCGGCCAAAAAACGCAAGCCAAACTCGCAAGCCTGCGCGCGTGAGCTCTGATCAGATTTCTGAAGTCATCAATAAGAAAGCTCAACTTGATCAAGGGAGTCAGAATTTAAATCTCACACAGTCAACTTCGCGATTATCTGTTGTCACATACAACGAAACTACAATTCCAGCAAATTTGATGGCTAACTATCCGACGATTGCGTTGTGGGATTCAAAGTATGTTCGACTCAATCCACAAGCGGCTGAAATATACAAAGAACTCGAGCGCGCAAAAATTCTCTTCCATTCACCAAGCTTGGCTGCAGAACATATCTCAGACATTTGGTCAGATATCGACACTTGGTGGAACTCACAGCATGTGCGCAATGCAAGAGCAAACTATTGCAAGCACTATGCGTATCAAGCGAAGTTTCCAGTATTAACAGTGGCATCGGCGATTGCCGATAACCTTTAATTAATCAACAGTTTCGCCTAAAAGGTTTAATCAACTATGTATCTTGACAAAAAGCGCATTCTGATAACAGGCGGAACCGGATCTTTGGGCAAGGTTTTGACTCGCCGAATTTTGTCAGGACAACTCGGAACCCCGCAAAGTGTTGTCGTCTTCAGCCGGGATGAAGCCAAGCAGCACGAAATGCGTATGGAGTATTTAAATCGACGTTCTGTCACTGAAGACGTCATGTATCACAATTTTGAGCGAACCTTGCAGTTCAAGATTGGTGATGTACGCGATTTTCACTCGGTTGCGCAAGCACTCACAAACGTTGACATTGTCTTTAATGCCGCAGCATTAAAGCAAGTTCCAGCTTGCGAATACTTTCCATATGAAGCTGTTCGCACAAATATTGAAGGCGCTGAAAATATTGTTCGGGCAATTAAAGAATTACGCCTGAATATTGAAACAGTTGTCGCAATCTCAACAGACAAAGCTTGTAAGCCCACCAATGTCATGGGTATGACCAAAGCGATTCAGGAGCGAATTTTTCTAACCGCAAATATCGACTGCCCAAAGACACGTTTTGTGGCTGTGCGCTACGGCAATGTTTTAGCCTCTCGCGGTTCAGTTGTGCCTTTATTTTTAGATCAAATTGAAGCGGGTGGACCGATCACCTTGACGGATAAAAAAATGACTCGGTTTCTTTTGACTCTTGATCAAGCTGTAGACACAGTCTTTGAAGCAATGCAGTTCGCAGAAGCAGGAGAAACATATATTCCTAAAATCAAGGCTGCGTTAATAGTTGACGTTGTTAATGCATTAGTTGGAAAAAAGAAAATTGAAGTTAAAGAAACAGGAGTCCGTCCGGGAGAGAAACTCCACGAGGTATTGGTCTCTCAAGAAGAGTCGTTGCGAACGATTTCTCGTGGCGACTACTTTGCGATTAAGTCGATTCTTCCCGAGGTTTCTAAACCAGTCTCTCCTGAGAGTTTTGAGTTTGATGAGTTGAGCTCAGAGCACTTTTTGATGACGTCTAAAGAAGTTCAAACATTCCTTGATAAAAACTTGTCAGGTGATTTGACGGGTCATTAATGAAAGTTTGTGTGCTCGGATCTGGCGGGCTACTAGGGCATATGTTGATTCGAATTTTAAGTGGGTCACACGAAGTTTACGGCACCACAAGGGAAAAAGCGTCCAAAGATTCGCCGCTTGCTCGATTCTTGCCATTTGAAAAGTGGATTGGTGAAGTAGATGCGACTGAACCAAGTTCAATCAAAAGCGTTTTTGAGAAAAAGCAATTTGATGTTGTCATAAATTGCATTGGTTTGATTAAGCAACGCAGCGATCAGGTTGATGATCGCCTGATGATGTCAATTAATGGAGAGTTCCCGCACCAACTTGCCGAATTTGCAAACTCATCTGGGGCACGAGTTATCCAAATCAGCACTGACTGTGTTTTTTCGGGCAATAAAGGAAACTATGTTGAGACAGATACGCCAGACCCGGTTGATACTTATGGCCGATCAAAGTTGCTTGGCGAACTCAACGATTCAACGAACCTCACCATTCGAACTTCGCATATAGGTCCAGAACTTGGCCGACATACAAGTTTTTTTGATTGGGTGTTAGGTTCAGAAAATCAAACCGTCAATGGCTATGTGGGTGCTATTTATTCAGGTTTTTCTACACTTGTATCAGCGCAATTGATTGAGGCATTACTTCAACGAGTTGATCTATATGGCAATGTCTGGCACTTGGCTAGTAAACCGATTTCAAAATTTGAGTTGATTGAAATGATCAATTCCGTGTTTGATCTGAAGATTCAATTAGTCGAAGATAGGCAATACACTTGTGACAGGAGTTTGAAGATGGATTCTTTAAACAGCCGCCTTGAATTTACTGCTCCAACGTGGAAAGCAATGATTGAAGCAATGCATCTTGATCAAAGAAATTATCAGCATCGAAGTGGAGTGTCTTGACATGAAGGTGATGACAATTGTTGGAACACGACCCGAGATAATCAAGTTAAGCCGCGTGATAAGCCAACTTGCTCAGTCTGTCGAACACACGTTGGTTCACACTGGCCAAAATGATGATTTTGAACTTAATGATATTTTCTTCAATGAACTTGGGATCACGAGACCTCAGCACATTTTGAATGCCCGCGGTAAGTCGGCAATTGAGACGATCGCCAATGTTTTACAGCGAACAGATGAAATCTTGGAGCAAGTAAAACCAGATGCTGTTTTGATTCTTGGGGACACAAATAGTGCGATGTCGGCGATCTGTGCGAAGCGACGAAAGATTCCGATTTTTCACATGGAAGCCGGAAATCGTTGTTTCGACGACCGAGTACCCGAAGAAATTAATCGAAGAATTATTGACCATATAAGTGACATAAATCTTGTCTACACAGAGCACGCGAGGCGCAATCTTCTCGCCGAGGGAATTGCAACTGATCGAATATTTAAGACCGGATCGCCACAAAAAGAAGTTCTTGATTTTTACGGACCACAAATTGCTGCATCTTCAGTGTTGGCTCGTCTCGGAGTAACAGCAAAAAAATATTTTTTAGTTAGTCTCCATCGTGAAGAAAATGTCGACCAACCAGAAAACCTAAGAGTTTTCGTTGGCGCGCTTAACCAAGTCGTAGGAGAGTACGGCTTACCTATTTTGTTTTCAGTTCATCCGCGTACCAAATTGCGTCTTGATGCGCTTGGTGAAAAGCTAGATCCACAGGTAACGACTTTGAAGCCTCTTGGGTTTCCGGACTATGTGAAGTTGCAAAGAGAAGCATTTTGCGTTCTTTCGGACAGTGGAACAATCACCGAGGAGGCCTCTCTTCTGGGTTTTCCTGCAATCAATTTACGAGAAGCTCATGAGCGTCCTGAAGGGGTTGATGAGGGCGTATTGGTGATGACCGGAATTGATCAGACACGAATACTTGACGCAATTTCATTGACAAGACGTCAGGTGTCGGAGAACTGGACTCCCACTACTCCGTCTGACTATTTGGTTGAAAACACCTCTTGGAAGGTAACAAAAGCGATTTTAAGTTACACGGATTACGTAAATCGGACTGTTTGGCTTAAGTAAAAGCCAGTGAAAATTCTATTTGTCCACGAAGTCAATTGGCGGAAAAAGCCGATTTATGAAATTCATGATTACCCAGAGCTGTTAAGTCTTCGTGGACACGAAATCAGTTTTATAGATTTCCCAGAAGGCGAGAAACTGTTTAGATTTCGTGTTTTCAAAAACTTTAAGACGAATAATTTTTCAAAACAGTCACGAGCACATAAGAACTCAAATGTAAAGCTGCTAACTCCCGGCCGAGTCATCTTTGCTCCTTTTGATCGACTGGTTCATTCAATTACTTTTGTTCCACTGTTGCTGAAGACTCTTCGTGCGACAAAGTTTGATGTAATAGTTCTATACGGTGTGCCGACCAACGGGTGGCAGACAGTTTTAATTGCAAAACTCCTGAGAGTTCCAGTCTTGTATCGCGCAATCGACGTATCGTACGAGTTGAGGAAGACTCGCTTTAGACCGATAATTAAGCTTGCCGAAAGAATTGTCTGCAAATTCTCAGATGCAATATCAGTCAATAATCCATCCTTGGCCAAGCACTGCATCTCATTTGGTGCAAGCGAAACGTCTGTAACTGTTGATTACCCAGGGCTTGATTTAGACCGGTTTTCACCTAAGGCAAAAAACGAGACTCTTAAAGAATCTTTAAAGATCAATCTTGATGAAAATGTAGTCGTCTTTATGGGGACGCTGTATCGGTTTGCAGGAATAGCCAAACTTCTTGATTTAGCTACCGAAACACTTAGAGCAAGACCAAAGACAAAGTTTTTGATTCTTGGAGATGGTGAAGCAAGAAACGAAATAGAAATGCAGATTTCTAATTCTGGGCTTCAAAATCAGGTAATTTTGACTGGTTTTATCAGTTATGACGAATTACCTGACTATTTAAATTTGGCCGATGTTGCCTTTAACAGTTTTGAAATTGGGGTTGTCACGAATAACGCACTGCCGTGGAAAGTTGTGCAGTATTTGGCATGTGGCTTACCGACCGTCGCAACCCCGCTTAGTGGGCTTACTGCTTACACAGGGATTGCTGAAGACAACGGAGTGACTTATCGGGACCTAGATTCAACGTTTGTGACTGAAATATTTGCTTTATTAGATAATCCAACTCGACGTCAAGAGATGGCAAAGCAAGCAAGAGATCTTGTAGTCACTCAAAGCAGCTGGTCAAATTGCCTTGAGAGGTTCGAAAACCTGCTTGAGTCCATGGCGAAAAGAAAATGAAAAAGATACTTATTGTCGCGATGGCAGACAGCGTTCACACAGCCCGCTGGCTTGAGCAATTTGAGAATTCAGGATACGAGTTTCTGTTATTTCCATCATCTCCACATCGACGTGTTCATCCAAAGATAAGTCACTTTTTGAGTACTGGTAGCCAAATGAATATCACGATTCCATTTGGGTTAAAGCACACTGGACTTTTTTTAGCGGCATCAGACAAACTTTTTTCAAATCGTATTCGGGGATTACTTCTCAAGAGACTTGTCAAAAGATTTAACCCAAACATTCTTCATGCAGTTGAGACACAAGGTGCTGGCTATATTTCTTCTGTCGCGCTTAAGGGCTTAAAGGTCAAACCAACCTTTGTTTTGACTCTTTGGGGGTCGGACCTGTTTTGGTTTCGACGTTTCAAGAGGCACGAGGCTCAGCTTAGAAAGTTACTCCCACAAGTCGACCTACTTTCGATGGAGTGCGCGCGCGACACCGCAATTGCTAAAGAACTTGGATTCGTAGGTGAAATATTTCCACCATTTCCAGTGACTGGAGGCTATGAACTTTCGACCAACTCCAGCAGTCTTCTTAACACACAACCAAGCTCAAGAAAAACAATTTTGATAAAAGGCCACACGAGATTTGTTGGTCGAGGTCTTATTGCATTGGAAGCGATTGAAAAACTGTCAAACTCATTAGAGGGTTATGAAATTATTGTTTACTCAGCTGATCCACAGGCGGCGCGCAAAGTTCGCAAACTACAGAGAAAAACAAAACTCAATATACGTTCATTCAAGAGGGGGGAACTCCCGCACCGTGAGTTGCTGTCATTTTTTAAGTCATCACGAATTTACGTTGGAATCTCACTCTCAGACGGCATCAGTGTCTCTTTGCAAGAGGCAATGGTCCATGGAGTATTTCCAATTCAGACAGACACCTCTTGTATTGATGAATGGATAACCGACGGCAAAAGCGGATTTATTGTGAAAAAAACTGATTTACAACAACTTGATTCGTTGTTAAAAAGAGCTCTAGAGGATGATGCGCTTGTTGATTCGGCCGCAGACATCAATTATTCTGTAGCGTCGAAGAGGCTAGACCGCGAAGTTGTGTTGAAACTTTCAGTCGACTTCTATGAAAAGGCGCTACCAAAAATTTAAGGGCGAATTTCTAGTATCGTTACGTTGTGTCTGACCGAGCCGCATTTGCAATTGAAATTGCGTTAGTAGCCCTGGGTTTCGCCATACATGTTGCGAGGTTGTCAAAGAAGCGGTTACTGAGTTTCAAGTACACCATCGGATGGATTTCGGTTTGCCTTTTCGGAATATTCGCATCACCTTTAGTTTTCTTGATTACGCCATTAGCAAAAGGTCTGCGACTTACACCAACTGCGCTTTTAGTTGCTGTCTCAACTGTTGCAGTGGCAGTAATTTTGATTCAACTGTCTGTCAGCATCTCTGGCAATCAGCGAAAAATGGATACATTAGTTCGAGAAAACGCGTTGTTGCGCGAGTCGCTGGATATCACCATGAAGGATAAAAAGTCTGACGAATTTAAATAAACAAAATACTTTAGTTATTGTTCCTGCACTAAACGAGCAAGAGTCAATTGCTGAGGTCGTTACCAGTGTCCGACAATCCGGTTATGAAGTTTTAGTCATTGACGATGGGTCCTCAGATCAGACCTACTTTGAGGCAAGAACTGCAGGAGCACATGTCTTAGAGCTTTCAATGAATCTTGGAGTTGGCGGCGCGTTGCAATGCGGATTTAATTATGCAATTAGAAACAACTTTGAAGCTGTTATCCAACTTGATGCCGATGGGCAACATCCAGTTGATGTGATTCCTCAGTTGATTGATTCAGCTAATTTTTCAAATGCCGACATTGTTCTTGGTAGTCGCTTTTTACATTCAACTATTGGAATGGAGATCTCAAAATCTCGGCGCATAGCGATGTGGATACTCCGTGTTTTTGCATCTCGCGCTTGTAAAACGAAGATCAGCGACTCCTCTTCAGGATTCAGACTGATTCGTAATCCTCTGCTCGCGCAGTTCGCAAAGTCGTTCCCGTCACACTTTCTTGGCGATACTTTTGAGGCTCTCGTGATTAGTGGTCGTAAAAATTATAAAGTTATTGAAATCCCAGCTCAATTTAAAAATCGTGAATTTGGGGAGTCATCGGCGACAAGTTGGGCCTCAGTTTTGTTGATTTTTCGGGCTTTAGTCGTTACGTCATTTGGACTTCATTTTCAACTTCCAGAAAAGACACAAAGCAGGGCAGACTAGAAGAACCGTTAGACGTTTAGGAGACGCAGATGAAAACAGCAGTGATCGTTGATGCAGTAAGAACACCATGCGGCAAGCGCAATGGCCGATTGAAAGATTGGCACCCAGTTGATCTTTCTGCGCACAGCTTGAAAGCCCTCGTTGAGCGCACAGGTATTGATCCAGCCATTATCGATGATGTCGTTATGGGCTGCGTGATGCAAGTTGGCGAGCAAAGTTTGAATGTTGCGCGCAATGCAATTCTTGCTGCTGGTTGGCCAGAGAGCGTTCCTGGCACAACAGTTGACCGCCAGTGCGGTTCGAGTCAACAAGCCGCACACTTTGCCGCGCAAGGTGTTATGGCTGGCGCGTACGACGTTGTTGTCGCAGCTGGTGTCGAAGTTATGTCTCGAGTTCCAATGGGCTCGTCAATTGCCGAAGGCAAATTTGGTTTTCCATTTGGTCAAACAGTGCAAGCCCGCTACGCCGCCGACGGTGGTCTCGTGAACCAAGGCATCTCGGCTGAGTTGATCGCCGAAAAGTGGAAGATCAGCCGCGAAGACATGGATCGCTACGGCGTTCGTTCGCAAAGTTACGCTGCGCGCGCAACACAAGAGGGACGATTTCAAAACGAAATCATTCCAACTCTTGATGCCGAAGGCAAAGTAATGACTACCGACGAAGGCATTCGTGAGTCGACTCTAGAAAAACTTGCGACACTTAAACCGGCATATCGCCCTGTTGAAGATGGCGGCAAAGTTACCGCAGGCAACTCGTCACAAATAACAGATGGCGCAACAGCCGTTTTGATCATGTCTGAAGAGCGGGCGAAGCAACTCGGTCTCAAGCCGCGTGCGCGATTCGTAAATTTTGCGTTGGCCGCAGAAAATCCTCGCTACATGTTGACTGCGCCAATTCCAGCAACAAAAAAAGTTCTTGAACGAGCAGGATTAAAGATGAGCGATATTGATCTCGTCGAAATCAACGAGGCTTTTGCTTCTGTGGTGCTTGCTTGGGAGAAAGAACTTCACCCTGACATGGAAAAAGTAAATGTCAACGGTGGCGCAATTGCACTCGGTCACCCGCTCGGTGCATCGGGCACGCGATTGATGACAACCTTGCTCAACGAACTTGAGCGCACTGGTGGCCGTTACGGTCTGCAGACGATGTGCGAAGGTGGCGGTCTTGCAAACGCCACAATTATTGAACGCCTCGGCTAAATAGTTTCACCCAACAAATATCTTGGGCAAGATAATTTGGTTTTTATTAGGGGTCGCTCTTCTCTATTTCATCTGGAAGACGGGTCTTGGCATGTTGCGTGGTATGACATCTACGCTTCCGCCGCCACCGCCAGCTGGTGAAATGCGAAGAATCAATGTTCGTTATCGATGCTCAAGTTGCGGCACAGAATTGCGAATGACAATGGCACCAGATCAAGACCCGCCGCCGCCGCGGCACTGTCTAGAAGATATGGACTTGATCGCGCCAGTCGACTGATTCAGGTCAGTGGTATTTAGTCGCGGTATACAAACCGCCAAGAACCGCAAGCAAACCTGAGAACAAATACCAATTGTTTCGTCCACCAGGAACAAAACCAAGGTAATAAAGCAAAATTACGACTGCCCCAACGCCGAGAAGTGAAAACATCAACACCGGTACCCACGGCGGGCTGACACGTTGTTCGCGCAGAGTCGGTGGCGTGTATCGCGACGAAGCATCAGCGATGTTTTGGCC
>ENA-OUVC01001118-OUVC01001118.1-marine-metagenome-genome-assembly--contig:-NODE-1118-length-16211-cov-5.502851_pt1 | contig 16211 bp, 20 predicted proteins | sample MGYA00248622_ERZ508571 | MGnify/ENA primary metagenome ERZ508571 (study PRJEB26236, sample SAMN06267175) | marine metagenome | isolation source: Columbia River Estuary | place: USA:Columbia River... | reverse complement strand
GCTTCTATCGTTGCTTTAATTTCTAACAACGAAGTTGCTAATGATTCGGCTGATTTATCATTAACCACAAGAGTGTCCACTGAAGAGTCTACAAGAACTTCTGCTGATACTTCATTAGCAACTAAAATTTCGACTGATATTTCAGCTGCAAATTCTTCTAACGCTTCTGCTGACGCTTCATTAACTACAAGAGTATCTAACGAAGAGTCTACTAGAGCTGCTGCTGACGCATCATTAGAGGTGTTAATTAGTGCTAAAGATTCAGTTAACGATTCAATTGACGTATCAATTGTAGCTAGATTATCTGCTGAGGAGTCAAATAGGGTAAGTGCAGATCAATCTATGTACACCGCATTAGATAATGATATTACCGCTGAAGAGTCTTTAAGAGTTGTTGCTGATGCTTCATTAACAACAAGATTAGCCGCTGAGGAGTCTACAAGAACTTCTGCTGACGCTTCTATCGTTGCTGTTATCACAGCTAACGAATCTGCTAATGATTCAGCTGATGCTTCATTAACTGTAAGAGTCTCTGCTGAAGAAGTAGCTAGAGCTGCTGCTGATTCCACTGAAGCTTCTGTTAGATTTTCTGCTGACGCTTCTATCGTTGCTTTAATTTCTAACAACGAAGTTGCTAATGATTCGGCTGATTTATCATTAACCACAAGAGTGTCTAACGAGGAGTCTGTAAGAACTTCTGCTGATGCTTCTATCGTAGCATTGATCTCAGGTAATGAATCTGCAAATGATTCAGCTGATACTTCATTAACTACAAGAATTTCTGCTGAGGAATCTGTAAGAGCAAGCGCTGATACATCATTAGCTAACTTGATCGCAGCTAACAACCAGTTAGATATCAATGGTCAAGTATTAGACTTAGCTGACGAAACTTTAACTATCGAAGGCACTAGCCAAGAAGTTATGGTTGACACATCTGTCGATGGTAATGGTAATGTTACAATTACTGTTGGTCTTGAGGATACTATCTTCGTAGACACTAACGGTGAGCACACAGGTAACGTTGTTCCAGAAGTTTACAGAGATACAATGAAGACAGTATACAACGGTGGTAACTTCGGTTCAGCGACTGGTACTGTAACTGTAACAGGTGAATTAAATAATATCGTTGTTATCGATGCTGCTATCGTAACTGCTGGTGTTATTGATTTAACTGGTGTTGTTGCTGGTACTTTAACTCACTTCGTGGTTAAGGACTTAGCTGGTAATAGCACTGGTTCTTCTACTGTAACACTTAAATTCGCTGCCGTATATGGTAACCCTTACGGTAATGTTGATTTAGTATTACAAGAAGGTGAGGCTGCTCAAATCTACATGATCGGTACTGGTCAAGGTTTAGTATTGTCTCTAAACAAAGCTGTTACTTATGTAACTGAATATCCATCAGATTTGAAATAATCTTAAAACGGATATAAATAATTAAGGGTGGAAGAAATTCCACCCTTTTTTATTTTAAATAAATTTTTTTTTATTAATTTAATAAATTTGTTTGCCAGTCATATTTTTTACCATCGATTTCATTTTTTTCAAATAAATTATTAAGTAACAATTCGTATTGGCTGATCATTTCTTCATTTTCAATTGTATACCTTTTTAAGATCTCTCGATGTCTAGTGGTGTAATCTTTATCAGACTTTCTTTCTTCAATAGCTTTAAGAATTAAATCACCCGCATCCTTTAGTTTGAAGTCTTCATAATAATAACCAATATCTTTACAAAGGTGGGCGTTGTGAACTAAAGGTGTCCCAAAATAAACAACATCTAAATAGGCGTAATTCAACGCATTTCCCCATTGATTGCAAATTACCAAATCAGCAAAATTAACGAGTACATGGGCGATATTATATCTTGAATCAAAAATCATTTTTTTATCCTTATGTGACTTAAAATTCTTAACAATATCAATTAAAGTTTTATTTGTTAAAATTTTACCTGAATTCGTAATATTAAATTCTTGGAATATTTCTGGATTTTTTTGATACGCATATTCACAAGCATAGACTAATGGTACGATATTTTTTAAAACGCTGAGGTTTGGTTCGACTGTGGCTACTTTCCATTTATCAAAAGTTTTATCATCAAAATGAGGACTTGTACCTCTTTTAATATAAACTTCGGCAACCTCTTCTATAAATTTTGGTGACCATACGAATGGTACAGATTTAGCTTCACATTTATGTGCAATCTCAAAAAATTGTTGATTATGGAATTCTTGTTGCGGAACCATCCAAATTTCATCAAACAACTCTGTTGCAATTACACCATGTTTTGGTGAGTTAGGGTCATCACCATATTTACTAGAGAATAGGACGTCCTCCATATGCATAACAAATGAGTTACCACCTTTGTAACCAACAATTTTTTTATTACCCCCGCTTTTAAAATACAATAAATCATTTTCAGCTGGTACAGAATCTAATGTGATTAAAACGTCTATCTGATCTTTTATCTTTTTCCCCCAGGTAATCACATCATAACCTTTAACCCAAGAAATCTCAGCTAATTCTTCATCAGTTAATTTAAAATTGGTGTTTATTATGTAAATCTCGGTAACCGATTTTATTCTTTTAAAGACATCATAAAGCATAAAACAATTTTGTCTTAGGCCGTTTGAAAATAAAGATTTTTCTTTTTGTATTGTTAATGTTATTCCTACTCTCATACTTTTTATTTATAAGTATGATAATACTACGCAAAAACCCACATAAATAAAGATTTATTGGTATTTAATTAGTGTATCAGTAATTCTTTCTTTATCTAACTCAAAATGTATTTCTTTATGACAATTAGAGCAAACTAAAATACATTTATCCAGTTCGATTTTTATTTTATCCCAGGATAATACTTTATATGATGATAAGTGAAAATCCTTTTCCTTTGGGTCATTGTGGTGAAATTCTAACGCACGTATACATTTACTATAACCACATTTAAAACATTCACCCCCTTTATATTCAACAGCCCTCTCTTTAATTTTTTGTCGGTACGTTTTAACATGATTATAATTACGTTCACGTAATTCCTCATCAGATAATTTAATTCTTTTATTATCGGTGTATCTTATAACAGTACTTCTACTAATATTAAACCGCTTAACAACCTCATCTATTGTGTGATTAAGATAATAATCGTTAATTTGGTTAACTAGCTCATTATCAATAATCGGTTTATTATTACCAATACCGTTTCTAGTACAGTGATAGGAAATTGTCGCTTTTGAACAACCTAATAAGTCTTTAATCTCATCATACGTTTTATTCTCACCCCTTAATCTAAGGATCTCTTTTTTTAAACTAACAGTCATATTTGTATCATTATATGATTATAAATATGTTCTAAATTCAAAAAAGTTGGCCCACCCAGATTTGAACTGGGAATACATCCTTATCAGGGATGCGTGATAACCGTTTCACTATGGGCCAATATGCAAAATAACCAAATGAGCTACAGGACGTTAAACTAAATTTTGCACGATAAACAATATGTGTTTATTGTCGCAAAAACAGGTTTATTGTACCCCCAAAGCGATTCGAACGCCTATTTCTTGATTCGTAATCAAGTGTTCTATCCGTTGAACTATGAAGGTAAATAATAGGTCATTGTTACAACATCTTTCACCTACTTTCTTGGCAAGGTCTCCATCATGGGTTCCGTTAACCGATGTTTATTTTATAACCCCTTACGGAACAAGTGGGGTAACCTATTTGGGGTGACTGGTGGGGATCGAACCCACGACCTCTTGAATCACAATCAAGCACTCTAACCAACTGAGCTACAGAAACCGTGTTGCGGAAGATAGAGGATTCGAACCTCTGGGTCGGTTTCCCGACCAACTCCTTAGCAGGGAGCCACAATCGACCTCTCTGTCAATCTTCCTTGGTAGCGAGAGGGAGTTTCGAAATCCCGACCTTTCGGATATGAGCCGAACGCTCTTCCTCTGAGCTATCTCGCCATTGGTTGTCCCGCCAGGACTCGAACCTGGACGACCCGAGTCAAAGTCGGGCGAACTGCCATTATTCTACAGGACATTGTTGTGCCAGCAGGTGGACTCGAACCACCGAACCCGTAAGGGAGCTGATTTACAGTCAGCCGCAATTGCCGCTATGCGATACTGGCAAGTTAGGGAAGAGGAAGATGGTTCAGTGGACATCCTCTTTTACGATCGGCATTACTTGGGTGAATACCTGCAAACTCCGATCACACCAGTCAGTATTCACTCTCGAACTATTGATGTGATCATTCCCCGATCAACCTTTGTACACCCTATAGGACTCGAACCTATGACATCTGCCATGTAAGGGCAGCGCTCTACCAACTGAGCTAAAGGTGCATGTGTCCCTTCGTAGGTACTTGCCGTTTCTTAAGTCGACACTTTCCCCGTTGCGTGTTTTATTTAAGTGTACTTCCCTACTGGGATTTGAAGCCAACACATTGTACCCAAAGAGAGATTCGAACTCTCACGCCTTTCAGCCACGGTTTCTAAGACCGTTATGTCTACCATTCCATCACTCGGGCATTTTAGCACGGATACAAGGATTCGAACCCTGGCCAAGAGATTTGGAGTCACTTATGCTACCGTTACACCATATCCGTGTTTATTTGAGTATAAGGTTGGAATCGAACCAACTCCGCAAGTTTTGCAGACCTGCTGGCCTCCACGACCAACTTATACGTTTGTGTCCCCGACAGGACTCGAACCTGTGACTCCCTCATTAAAAGTGAGGTGCTCTAAACCAACTGAGCTACGAAGACGTTTTTAGCTCAAAACTAACTAATTTATGGCTCAATTTTTAACCTAAATGAGCTATAAACCCGATATCAATGACCTAAAAGCCCAATATCGGTCAATTTGAGTTGTAGCGTAGACAGGACTCGAACCTGCACTATGTCCTCATCCCAAATGAGGCGGCCTACCAATTGGCCAACTACACTATTTTTAAAATTACCAATACGTCAAAGAACTGCAAAAAAAAACCCTGAACTTGTTGGTTCAGGGCTTCGTTTTTCTTAGTTTTAGTTTTATTTCTATAACATCATGAAAATACTTGGTCTGAACCTGATACGGCACGAGGATACCACTGGCACACTGCCATCGGTTTAATCACTGCGATATGTAGGTTCATATTTTTCATTTTTATCTTATTGTTATATAATTAGTACAAAATTAAGCAAAGTTTTCTAAAAAACAAACTTTTTACGATTTTTTTTTAAAAATTATCAAAATTATCTTCATCTTCATTATCGTTAAAGTCGTTATTAGTATAATAACCCTCTTCAACATCACCCATTATTGTTTCAATTTCATAAATAATATCATCTAATTTAGATAAAACATTTTCATTAACATCATCAATGAAATTCTCACAACCGACATCGCTTAATTTATATTCTTGCTCTTCAGCTAAATTGGATATCACCTGTTGTAAATTTTTTAGATAGTCTAGTGCGGCTCTGTTCATTTGATTTATTTTTTCAAATAAATAGTTTGATTCCAATCAAAATTATTTACTTGCTAATATAGATTTTACGAAATTCATTGACTCTTCACTACCCATTAGACAATCTGGGTTGTAGTAATATATTTTTAAGAATTCATCAACCCCGAGTTCTTCTAATCTTTTTTTAAGGATACTAACATCGGGTAGGATTCTTTTATTAAAACCCATGTTAATTGGTTGTTAAGACACCGTTATAGAATCTACAACCCATTGAATCTATTGTTGATTTTGCCTGTGCTAAAGTTTCGATTTCTGGGTTTAAAGTTTTACCAGTATTTAAGACATCATCTTCAGTCTCACCACCATAAAACCTTATTTCGTTATCAACACATACAGCTGAGATATATTTACCTTCTGGCAGCATCAGTGAATCGGTTTCAGTTGTTACAGCTGCTTTGTTATTTACAATTTTAATAAAAATCATTTTAATTTAATTTTAATTTAACTTATTATACAATGTCCGTAGATTCTAACAATGTGTATGAAAATTTATTACCCCATATTTTTCTGGCCTGTTGGCAAATTTTCATAAATTGATCGAAATCTTTAACTCTTTTAAAAACTTGGCAACCCTCCGACCAGTTTTCAACCCAAGTTGAGTCTTGTCCAGCTTTGTGGATATTAATACCAAACATACCAGTATCTAATTTTGACTCATCAAAAACTAAATTTTTATCAGCGTCTCTGTAAACAGTCACATTACCATTTCTCTGGCAAAGCGCTGTGTATTTACCTTGGTGTTTATCAATAGCCCAAACGCCTCTGTATTGGTTAGGTACTAATCTAGCAACACCTTTTTTATTCGAGAATTGCTGAACACCTTTTTTACCTGGATCTGTTGTCGCACTCCAACAAAAGAATTGTTCCACACCATTCTCATCTTTGTATGAAATAGTAATATGGTCATCAAAAACGTTTGTTACTTTATCAGCAACCGATGGTGCGTTGTTTCTAACACCAACAATATTTACATCATATCCTTTGTTCGCTTCGTCCGCAAACCAAGCATATTTTTTTGCTTTAACAGCAGCCTCAATTTGTTGTCTTGTATACATAATATTTTATTTTTTTTTCTTATTTATTAATCTCTTGATGGGAAAACCCCTTCTAACGCAATACACGTTTCCATATAAGGTTTACCATCATACATACCACCAACCCATAATTGTACTAAATTACCTTGCTCATCTCTAGGTCTTAGATCTGGTAACGCAAATGTTCTAATACCATCGCCACCAAAAGCAGTGCCAATTAGAGCAAATAATGGGGTATATTGTTGAATTTGTAAGATTTGACCGTGGCAAAGTGCCCAGCCTTTCGGTGCGAACGGGAATCCAAACTGTTGGATTTGCCCAATAAATGGTTCATACATAGTTTTTAAGAATTTAAAAGTTTATAAAATTTATTAAAGTACTGGATTCTATCGTTTAATCCGTTAGTACCACCGTTAACTTTTCTAGTAACAGCAGTTATTGTGTTTACATCTGCCCCTTTATCACATATAGGCCAAAGTCTTACACTATTAAAGAAGTAAGCAGCTGACATCATCGGGTATTTAGTGGCAACTAAATCTGGGTTACTAACACAATCCTCGCCACAAAAGGCGGAGAATCTCGTATAGTTAGCTCTACCAGTCAACTGGATATAGCCACGCCCTTTAAATCTAACCCCGTCACCAGGTTCAGTATTACCCAAATCCTTTCTACCCTCATACGCTTTACCAGATGCGAACTCAACCACCCATTTAAAATTACCCGATTCATGGGCACACTGGGATAAGAAATGAGCCAACCTTAAGTTTGTTGTTATGTTAAATTTTTTAGCTGTATCTGGTATTTGTGCCAAAACATTATCGGGTATTTGACCCTTTAATTTAACTAAATTAAGATTTGTATCGGATAAATCGACTTGAGTGACTATTGTTGGTTTAGGAAACATTTTATTCCACGTATTATCACCAACAACACCATCATCCAAAAGACCGTTAGCTTTTTGCCAAGCCTTAACCTTTTTTTCGGTCCCAGAACCAAATTTACCGTCATCTTTTATTCCTAAGAAGCGCTGTAATTTTTTAACGTCTTCCCCAGTAGATCCTACTTTTAATAACATAACTATTTAATTTTAAGCGTTTTTATTTTACCCTCTCTACAGTAAATAGTCTTAAAAAATCCTTTAGACTTAAGTTTTTTAGTTGAGCGAAGTATTTCGCAGCGTCAAGCCTGTTATTATGTTTTGTTGTTTTTGATACTGGTTCACGTTTAGAGTCTGTTTTTCTGTAATAAAAAATCATGATATTAAATTTTTATATTCTTAATCATAATAATTTTTTTCTAATAATCAAGATATTTATAAGAAAGAAAACTTATGTTAACATTTGATACATTACCCGATAAAGTAAAAGATAACTATAAAAGAAACATAACTTCCAGTGTTGCGTTCGTTAAAGCGGATGGTACTGTGAGACATATCGCTTTTAGAAGAAATTTAAATTCGTATATCGCTAGTGATAAACCTAAGAGTGAAAAACAGGTTAACGTACAAGCGAATAACAACCTATTATTAGTTGTTGATACTAACGCATATATTAAGGCGCTAAAGGGATCAAACGGTGATAAAGCAGCTGCTGCTAAGAAGGCTTGGAGAAATATTAAGTTAGGTGAAGTTTTAGCTTTCATGGCCTCTGGCGAGGTTTTTGATATGCGAGAAGAAAATAATATACTTGAAAGATATGGTGAAGAAATTTATTCTCAGTTAACACCTAACATGAAAGCAGCATTAATGAGTGATATCAATCAGTCGTCAGACGTGGATAAATATGTGATCGAACCAATGGAAGGTTCCGAAGAAGAGGTTAATGATAACCTAAAAGAATCGGATATGTATAATGAGACCACGGATAATGACTACACTGATGATATTTATAATCCAGAAATAGATTACGAGGAGATGATAAGTAAGCATGAGGATGAAGAAGACGGCAAACACGCTATGAAGACGTATGACGATTTTGAATCTGGGGCTATATATGAAACAATCACTCGTATGAAAAAATTAATCAACCACTAATTTAAGTAACAATGGCAGCAAAAAAAAGCACGGGAACTTCAAATGTTAAAATGCACAAAAGCAGAGGTAAGGTTACCAGAAAGGGTATCATAGCCAAAACCAAACAAAGCAAAAACAAGAGAAGTAAAAACTACAAAAAACCGTATAGAGGACAAGGTAGATAACTTTAGATGAAACAAAAATTAGTCTGGTATGATATTTTTTATGATTAAGTCGTAATAATACCAAAACCAATATATATTAAATAGTAAAGTTTTAAACTCTATATATTAAAAAAGCCACCTTATGGGTGGCTTTTATTTTTAAAATTCATCGTATATCATAAAGTATAGTTCTTCCTTTGGTCTAGTAACAGCGACATAATGTATGTTGCGGCCTTCTTCATCGATTTCACCATCTTCAGTTATAAAAGAAAATTCACTAAAATCGTACATATAACCACCTTCTTTTGCTAGTAATTGTGGGTCGGCAGAGTTAACGACAACACATCTAGGAAATTCTCTACCCTTACTTTTATGGATTGAGGTGACAAACACATCTAGATGTTGGTTATTTTCGATGAATCCAACCAATTCCTGGACATTTAAATAGTAGGGCAATACTTCATTAAGTTTTTTCTTTAAAGGCTCTGAGATCGAAGATTTCTTGATATTCTCTAAGTCTGTTTTTGTTATGTAGTTAAAATACCTCATCGGTATTTGTTTTTTTAAACCCTGCTTCTCTATCTCTTTAATTACATTATTTGTTCTAACCAAAACCGTTAGTGGTTTTCCATCTTGCATCATAGCATATAGTGTCTTTTTGGTTATGAACTTATTATCGACAAAACCCTCATTTTCGGATTCTGGTATGGCCCTTAACGAACTAAACTTATTAGCGTTCTCAACAATTTTTTTATGTGATCTAAAATTTTTAGTTAAAGTTAACTCGATAACGGTTTTTTTATTCTTTAGCAAACCCTCAATTTTTTCACAATTAGCCCCAGAAAACCCATATATTGATTGGTTTTTGTCACCGATAAGATAATATTGTTTCGCATTTATTGCCGACAATATTTTCATTTGTAAAGTGGACGTATCTTGATATTCATCAATAAAGATATAATCATACATACCGTTGAAGAATTGGTAATGTTGTGGATCTTTAGTCAACTTTTCGGTGTCAATCAACATATCAGAAAAATCACGACTATTAGTTTCCTTTAAAAACGCTACGTAATGATCGTAGAAATTAGGTCTAGGTGACTTAAGCCCATCGTGAAACTGTAATTTATATGCAGAGAAAGTTGCTGCGATATTAGCCCCCTCCTCATAAAATCTTTCAATTGTTTTATAATATTCTTCACGTATTTTTTGCGGGTCTTTAAATGACGGTTTTTTCTTTTCACGATACCAATTAATGAAATCATAAAAAGTTACTATTTGTTTAAATTTACCTAGCTTACCTAAAACGGAGGTTGTGAAGCTATGTATTGTTGTAATTTTAACATCCCTATCAATTCTACTTTTTAATTCATTAACAGCATCATTTGTAAATGAGAAAAAGATTATTTTACTCGGATCAACACCATTATCCAAAAGATGATTTAACCTACCAACGGTAGAGTGTGTTTTACCACTACCAGCGGTGGCTGACAATATTATGGACTCTGGCCCACTGAACTCAATAAATTTTAACTGTTCTTCTGTATATCTACTTTTCATTTGACAAAAATAGTAAATTATTTGTTTTGGGGCAAACTTTTTATTATTTTTGTCAAAGATATGGCGATTTTAACCTTTAACAATTCATTTGAACCGCACAAAACACGATTTACTCATGTGTCGTTAAATGAGAAAGAGATACATAATTGTGTCCTTTATATGAAAAAAATATTCGAGCGTGACCAAAAAAATAGGCCACCTAGCTTAATTAAAAAAGAAAAGTATGAGCGAATGTTTACAAATCTTTGCGCTGTAACGGCAATATCTAGAGTTGTTAACTTCCCGTTTATTAATTATTCGAATTTTGATAAAGACCCAGTAACCCAACTAAGGGAGACCGTTGGGCCTCACTTTGATATTGTGGTATTTAATTATGGTGAGTTCCCGCTCTTCTACTATAAAATGTACAAAAAGGCTATTTTTATTTGTAAGGTGAGTAAACTGGAGTATATCGTTTGTGGGTATGGAACACCATATATCATAAACAGCTTCCATTCAAAATCATTAATTTCTAGTCCAGAGATAAGACAGAATTCAAGTATGAGCGCTTTCTATGGTTTTGAGCACCTTAGATCACTACCAAAAAACATTTATGATTTTAAAACTATGGTGAAATAAGGTATATTTATATATAAAATATATAGAAATGCCTAGACCAACAGCAGTAAATACTGGTACTAAAAAAAACAAAACGATTAAAAGAGGTAACATTGAGATGGCTTCATCGCCAGATGTTACAAGTGGTTATGAGGGGTTAACTTGGTTCTCATCAATAGCACCAGGTGACGGAGTTGTATTTGTAACAGATAGTTATATACAGGGGTACTCAAATTTAGCTAACGCAAGACCATTATTTTATACATCCCCAAGCACTTCAGATGCTGATTTAATAAAGACAATAAATGGTTTACCTGATAGAGTCGGTCAAACACGTTTTACGTTGGTAACTGACGCATTAAACTGGGTTGCGACCAGTGGTAAATACAAAATAGTTAATAAAGAAGCTGATTCGATTTACACGGATAATTTAAGGTTACACACAGAAATCGACAATATGACTTCATACCCTAAAGCGAGTACAATCTGGTACGATATGAGTGCCAATGGGCTTCATTTCAACGAGTGTAATTTCATTCCATCACCGAATGCTCTAGGATCTGGTGTTAGGGCTTATACGAATAGTACAGATATTTTAAATACGGATTACCATTCAATATTTTTCGCAATAGAATTTAATTCAACCGACCAATACCCAAATGGTTATACTGGTAGTTGGGAAAAAATATTCGGTTTTAATGCTGGTGGGTCCGATAGATCTCCAGGTATTTGGAGATGGCCATCTGAAAGAAAAATTCACTGGAGGTATGATCCGAGTAATAGCGGGTGTGACTTCGGCAAAAACTCTGACTACGCTGAATTCGATTTAAATAAAGTTTATTTTGTTGGTGTAACGAAAAATGGTGGTACTGCGACATGTTATGTTAATGGTGTACAGGTTAACCAAACGAATGTGTCTAACCCGAAAGCAGCTGGCTCTTCAGCCATAAACCTATTCGAATATTACACAGCTAATTTAGTGAAAATAAGTTCGATGTACATATATGGTTCGGTTTTAACTGAGGAACAAGTTAAGCAATTGTATTATAGATCCCAATTAGTAACAACAAACTTAAGATCGGCTTTTGATAGTTCGAATATTGTATCACACAAATTTAATTTAACCACTAACACTTGGGCCGACTTGGTTAACAATAATAATATACAATCTGGTTTTGGTAACGGTAACCCATCATGGGCTAACAACTTTACCGATATCACCATATGTGCTTTAATTGAAAAAACATCAGCGTCCAATAATAATTATGCGTGCCACCCGATACAAAAATGGAATTCAGGTTACAATGTGAATGCTTCGTTCGTATTGTATTTCTTTGATAATTATTATGGTAATAATGCCGATGGTTTACTTGGTTGGTATGGTTACACCACTAATAATGGTTGGACCGATATAACGTCAGGGAATTACTCGTACAGAATGGGTGTTGGTGAAATAGCACATATTGTATTACAACGTAATTCATCTGGTGGGCAGCTATGGGTTAATGGTGTAAAAATCGGAACCAGGGGTGGTGGTACAGGTACGTTGGGGCCAAATACAGCTGGTTACAGTGATATAGGTGTCTACGGTCCTCAAGCAAATGCTTGGGCTAAGGTTCATCAGACACTATTTTATGATAGGGAATTAACTGACGCTGAAATCGCACAAAACTTTAAAGCGGTACAGCATAGAATAAAAAAATAAAAGATAAAAAATATGTACACAATACACGAACAAGATGTAACAACCTTAAATCAAGGTATAACGGGATCTAGTTTTCCCCCATTTATTGTTAAAGATGCTAACGGTAACCACGTTTTTTTTGGTGTGACTAGACAACAATGTGAACAATGGATTGCGAATAATTCATAATATCAAACTATATATAATAAAACATTTTTACGATGAAGAAAATTTATAAAATGACGGAAGATCAAGTTGCTAACTTGATTACTAATAGAAAGAATTCTGTTAGTGAAACTTCTAGTCCCAAAGAAACAAAAAAGAAATATAAAATCACTGAGGAGCAGCTTAAAAGAATTTTTTCTGAGTTGGGGAAAAAAGTTGTTGGGGAAATGGATAATTATAACTACCCAATGGGTTCGGATACATCAGACGCACCATGGAATCAGGATGATGGTAACGTTAGACAAGGTGAATCGGTTAGTGGTAATTTTGTTGGTTTTGAGACAGCTGATAGTGAGTACTTACTAAAAGATAAACAAAGTAACCAATTGTATTACACATTAAATGATGTATGGTATGACATACATGGTGAGTTAGAGGATTACTTAGATATCCCACAAGAGGAGGCTGAAGATGAGGATGGTAGGTATTCAACTAACATCGATGATTGGAGATATGTTATAGAAGATACTGAGCTTTTAGATGCCTTATCTAGTTATATGAACTACCAATCTAAAAAAGGTGGTCTAAAGATAGCTAATGACGTGGACACTTGGGAAGATGCTGAACAAGAATTTCTTATTGTTAAACCAGAAACCCTAGAAGCTATCGGTTCAAAAACTTTAAGAGAAAAAGCTAAACAATTCTTAGGATTAAACTAAACAATTAAATAATTCTTTTTGATCTCGGGGTACCTCAATATATAAATGAGTGTACCCCATTTTTTTTGCCGCAGCGATTCTATGTCTACCATCTATTACACCCATTAAAGAATTTTCTGTTGATAAGAGTGGCGGCTCAACTGAGTCCGAAGTTTTAAGAAAAGAAATGCAATTTTGTATACGGGACAACGATGCCGCATTTTTTGTTTCAGGTGAAATAAAAAACTCTGGGCAATCGCTTTTCAATTTACTCAAAAGCTTATTCAAATCAACTGAGATTAATTGGTTGACTTCTGGGTCACTAAGTTTATATTTCATAAGGCAAATGTATATAAAAAATAATTAATAACAAAATCTTTTGTATTTCAGTTTGTATTTATATAAAAGCTTTAAGATGATAATTAAAAAAGAAGATATTTTAAATTCGTTTGTACAACAAGAGGGTCTTTGGCGTAACGCAAAAGAAAATATTGTCAATAAAAACTCCGTTGTTTTAGAAGTTGTTACAGATCTTTTTGAGATAAAAGAGGAATCAGAAAACCCATCGTTCTATATTTCAAAGAAAAAGGATACTTTTGGTAAACCAATGATGGAAAATGATGGTGAATGTTACCATGTTACCGTTAACCCCGAGTATAAAGATTTATCTTTTGTTTTTGAGGTGATAAACGATATGTACGAGAATAAGGAGTTTGGTTCTTTAGTTTCAGAATCAGAGTTTGTTTGTGAGGAATGTTTTGAGTTAATGATCGAAAAAAGATTATTCACTGACTTTGATAAGTGGGTTTTAAAAGATGTTATTTCTGAAGATGTTAAATACCATATACAAAACAATATTCCGTTGTTAGAAAACATCTATAGGCCTGGTAGTGATAAGCACATAAACCTAATTAAGGAAACTAGATTACTTTGGGAGAGAAAAATGATAACCCTCTCAAAATTAGACACAAAATTATTTGAGGCGACCGATCTTGGTTTATTTGATTACTATGATGGTGAACTAGTTGCTTTAGACCTACCATTTACAGATGACACTATCAATGAGGCAAAATATAAGGGTAAGGAGGTCGAGCTTAATAAACCCAAAAGAGGTGGTTCTAAGAAGTTTTACGTTTATGTTAGAAAACCTGGGGGTGGCGTTAAAAAAGTATCTTTTGGGGATACGACTGGTTTATCTGTAAAAATAAACGACCCTAAAGCTAGAAAATCCTTTGCTAAAAGACACGACTGTGCCAATAAAAAGGATAAGACTATGGCTGGTTATTGGGCTTGCAGGTTACCAAGATACGCCAGCTTGCTTGGTTTAAAATCTAAGTTTGGTGGATTCTGGTAAACCATATACTGATATTATATTATCGGATATTGCGATACCCGATAATAACGTTATTATTAGAGAATTTGATCAAGACATCAACCCAATTGAACTTAAATGGCATCGGGATGATGAAGATAGGGTTGTTGAAGTTTTAAACGAGACTGATTGGTTTTTTCAATACGATAATCAGTTACCAATACAATTAAAAGAAAATGTCTCGCTAAAAATAGCAAGACACGACTGGCATAGAGTTATAAAGGGGACTGGTACTCTTAGGTTAAAGATAACTAAAAAGTAACCTTACATTTACCATATACACCCTCATAACTATCTTCACCATCTAACCACTGAAGACCAGAGTTTGGCCCACCATAGAATATGAAGTTTGAGTTATCATCCATAAATTTTTCTTCATCACCTTCTGGTACAACAATTTCAACGCCCTGTAATTGTATTGGTTGGTCTTTTCTTTCGTAATTTAAAACACCCCCGTAATTAAAAACGTATAAAGGTTTGTACTTAGCAAACCTTTTAAACAACTCAATATTAATTTTTCTATCACACCCTATTCTACCGTTAAAAGCGTAGCATAACGCTTCGGCTGTTGCCCCATTAACTCGAAAATTATGTACCGATAATATTTCAACTATTGGATTTTCGTAAATCATCTAATAACGTGTCAACATTATGATACAAATCATCTAATGTACCATTATTTATTATTTCGGATGTTATACCTGTAATTGAATCCATTTCTTTTTCGGATGGATGTTCATCCACGGAAATAATGCTAGGTCTTTGTACTTTCCAAACATTACCACCTAATTCTAAAATTGCGTCTGCTTCGTGTTGAAAGCGTACATCGCAAATAACAACGTTTAAATGTTTATTATTTTCATACCATTGTTTAAACCTTTTAACCCAAATTTTTCTACCGATTACCTCAAATTCTGGGATATGTTTTTGGATATCGTATTGAAATAATTCAGTACCCATAACTTGTAGAACCAATCTTGGCGTCACACCCCAGATAGGGTCCACCGTATCTTTACTATCACCGAACACCTGGTCATCGGTAAAACCAAATATTTCCATAGCGCCACGTTTGAGTGGGTTCGCAAAACTATATTTAACAAAACCCTTGTTATTTACTAAGTAATCACCTGTTGTGTCTTTACCTGATCTTTTTTTACCTAATACACCTACTATCATTTTATTTTCTTTTTACAAAAATAATAAAAGATATATAAAAAAACAAATCCCCTTTCGGGGATTTTTTTATTTACTTAAAAATTCATCAATTATCGATTTCTGTATCCTATTTAAATAGTCTTTAGGTTCTTCTTGAACAGGTTGTTGTTCAGTTGGCTGTTCAGTTGTATCTTCCGAATCCTTGTTTTGTATTTTATTTAAGATATCAGTCATATCTTCCTCAGATATTTTAGT